>LXOW01306781.1_pt1 | contig 45947 bp, 39 predicted proteins | sample 1368591 | NCBI WGS metagenome assembly LXOW01 (sample SAMN04884650, study PRJNA319009) | bovine gut metagenome | isolation source: Cow rumen | host: Bos taurus | place: Italy: Legnaro (PD) | collected 2014-07-09
GTGGAGGAGAAGAACCTCCTACGGGTTGTCAGGATGGTCCTTACGGTCTCAAAATCAACAATTCTACCATTGTTGATGCACCGCTATATGGCGATCCGGATATGCAGGGACGTGTGCAGTATTTGGCTTCGTGCGTGGAATTGAATGAAGGGGATGTTATCCAGTTGGTGAACAAGAGTTGCGATGCTACCTGGATGGTCGATCTGGATCCGTTCGGTCACTATGAGAACTTCACCGGAGGCAAGGATGCGAACCAGTTGACCTGTAATGTAGCCGGCAAGTATGATTTCTATATCAAGTTGAGTATGCAAGCCGGTGACTTGGTGTATGTGGAGAGCAGCCAGACTTGCGGCGGAGAGGGCCCGACTCCCGAGCCGGGTTATACCACTTCTGCGCCGGCACAATGTCCGGATGTATTGCTGCAGGCTTTCTATTGGAATAGCTACCAAGACAAGGGATACGGCCGTACCAAATGGATTGATCATCTCAACGGCAAGAGCGGTTCAACGGCAGAGGAGATGGGTAAATGGTTTGACTTGATCTGGTTGCCCCCTATGTCGAAGGCGACAGGAGGTACGGGTTATATCCCCACCAACTACAGCGATCTGAACAGCGATTGGGGAACGAAGAAGAAACTGGAAGAGTTGGTTAGGACCTTTCACCAGAACGGTGCGCGTGTGGTTGCGGATATCGTGATTAACCACGCTGCGGCAATTGACGGATGGTGTGACTTTGCGCAGTTGAACTTCGGTTCTTATGGTACATTCAAACCGGATGCTTCGTGGATTTGCAATACCGATGAGATGAATTCAAACCCGGAAGCGGGTGCCTGCAAGGGCAAAGCTACCGGAAATCCGGATGACGGTTATGGTTCAGAAGCTAACTATGACTCGGCGCGCGATTGGGACCATAATGATGCTGATGTGCGAAACATGTTCAAAGCTTATCTGAAATGGTTGCGCAATGATATCAAGATTGATGGTTTCCGCTATGACTACTGCAAGGGATTCCACAACAGTCATATCAACGATTATAACACAGCTGCAGAGGCTTATTTCTCGGTAATGGAGTTCTGGGACGGCAACGTGAGCACTCTTCAGTATCATTTGAATGATGCCGGTTGGAACACCTTGACCTTTGACTTTGCGACCAAGTATCAGGCCTTCAATAACGGTATCGCAGCTGATAACTATGAGGCATTGAGAGGCGCAGGTCTGCCGGGTGCCGGTAAATCACGTTATGCGGTCACCTTCTTGGATAGCCATGACTCGTTCCAACGCGATGCGAATGAGTTCTGCGGCGAGGGCAATTCGATGACGGTATGCTATGATAAGATTCTGCAATGCTATGCATACCTACTCTCGATGCCGGGTTTGCCGTTGGTATTCTGGCCGCATTGGGTAACCTTTAAGGAAGAGATCAAGGCGATGATCAATGCACGCTATAAATCGGGTGTTCACAGCGAGAGCGCCGTGAGCGATGAAGCAGGCAATGGCTTCTATAAAGCAACGATCACCGGAACGAACGGTCAGATTCGTTTGTTGCTGGGTCCGAACTCGGGTTACAACACTACGCCGGCCGGTTTCACCTTGGCTTCGAAGGGTAATAACTACGGTGTTTATTACAAGATGAATACGCCGCGCGGCGACAAAGATACGGAGCGTCACGATCCTACCGAATCGATCGAGGTAGTGAATGCCGATGGTGAGCACGTACAAATGGGCGGTGAGAAATTTATGGAGAACGGTAAGTTGTTTATCCGTTGCGGCGAGTATATATTCGATACAATGGGTAGCCGCGTAAAATAAGACAAAACGAATAAAAGAGTAGAATATATGAAGAAGATTTTTGTATTATTTGCTGCCGTACTGTGTGCGCTGAGCGCATCGGCAGGTTATGGAATCCTGGTGAACGGGAAAATGTACTTTGATGGAACAAAAGTAGATGAGTTTGAGGGCTTTACCCAATATCTGGCGCATGTGCCGGTGAAGGCGGGTGACTATTTTCAATTGTATGACTCAGAGAGTAAAGCCCAATGGGTAGTAAATTTGAATACGCATTCTGTGTCGGGCTTTACCCGCAATGGGGATAAGATCGACGTGAGTGTGACGGGGTGCTATGATTTCTACATCAAATTGAAATATCAGCAAGACGAACTCTATATCGGTGATGGTTCCAATTGCGGCGAGGGCGTAGATATCAGCGGCGGTACTGATCCTGGAACAGACCCGGGTACGGATCCGGGAATGGAAGACGATGTACTTTGGTATGCAATCGGTTGGATCAACGGTGGCGACCATGGAGAGACTGCGTATGACAAGTTTGAAGATGATTACTTGTTCTCGGAAGAAGGTAAGTTGACGATTGACTGCAAGATGGGCAGTTATATCGCTATCAAAGACCATATGGGCAATTTCTATTATTCCAAGACTCCGACGACGATTGAAGATACCAGAGTTACAATGGAGTGGGCAAACGGATGGCAAGGATGTCAGAAATGGGCTATCCCGGAGGGTATTAATTACATCATTATCCGCAGTGCATCGCTCAAGGGAAAGATTGTATTGGAGCGCGTGGACAAAGCGACGTATGATGCCTATGGCAGTGAGCAGGGCGTAGAGGAAGTTACGACGACTACGAAAGCACGCAAAGTGATCATTGACGGTCAGTTACGTATCGTTCGCGGCGACAAGATCTTTGACGCAACCGGTCGTCAGATTGAATAAGCATAGAAAAAACGGATTATGCGGAAACTATTTACTATATTGTTCGTTTCGCTCTTTGCGTTCAGTGCGTTCGCGGATAACTACGGTATTCTCGTGAACGGCAAGACGTATTTTGCCGGAGCGAAAGTAGATGAGTTTGAGGGGTTTGTGCAGTATCTGGCGCATGTGAAAGTGAAGGCCGGCGATTACTGCCAGTTGTATGACGCGGACTTTAAGGCCAGATGGGTGGTGGATCTGAACTCCTATTCGGTATCCGGTTTTACGCGTCAAGGGGATAAGTATGTCGTCAGTGTCACGGGTTGCTATGACTTCTATATCAAGTTGAAGTACGAGCAGGATGAGTTGTATATAGGTCCCGGAGCTGATTGCGGCGAAGGCGAAGATGTGGACGATATATACACCGGCGCGGTGCCACGTCAATGCGAGGCTGTGCTGATGCAGGCTTTCTACAACGAGTCGTATGATCCCAAGTCGCCGGGTGTAGATACGTACGGCGATACGAAATGGACCACGTTGACCGCACAAGCTTCGGAGATTGGTGAGTACGGTAAGTTCTACCCGGATGCCAGTTATATTTGCCAGAATGACGAAGTGAATGCCGAGTGGAACAAGCCTACAGCTGAGAATCCGGGTTCAGGTACTTGTTGGGGAACGGCTACCGGTAACATGGACGATGGAGAGAACTGGGACGGTGCGCGCGATTGGAGTCACGACATGCCGAAGGTGCAGGAGATGTTCATTGCCTATCTGAAATGGATGCGTAATGTGATGAAATACGACGGTTTCCGATATGACAAAGGCGACGGATTCAATAATTGGCATCACTGGAACTATAATAAAAACGCTCGTCCGGAGATCGCGTTCATGGAGTGCTATAAGGGTACGGATGATATCCAATGGCGTATCAACGGTGCCAATGGCGATCTGATGGCATTGGATTTTGACCTCAAATGGCATGTATTCAATTCAATAGCCGGTTGGGACTACAGCCGCGGTCGCGGTGATTGTATTATGAGTCGCGGTGACGGCAGACATTCGGTTACGTTTATCGAGAGTCACGATTGGTTCTTGCGTCCGGATAATGACAATGAGTTCGGTGGTCGCGGTAACTCGATGACGCCGGCATTGAAGGCGCGTTTGATGCAAGCGAATGCTTTGTTGCTTTCGATGCCGGGTATTCCGTGTATCTTCTATCCGCATTGGAAGAAATACAAAGAGGATCTGAAGCCGATGATTATCGCTCGTAAATGGGCCGGCGTGCACAACGAGAGTGAAGTGAAGGATGAATACGCCACAGCTACGGGATATCAGGCTACGATAGTGGGACACAACGGTTGGTTGATCCTCTGTCTGGGCGATAGGGCCAACAAGCAAGGCTTCGAAGGTTATACCTTGGCGGCAAGCAACTACAGTACCATGGAAGGTCATAACGAGAGTTTTGAGATGTGGGTAAACAGTTCAAAACCAAAGCCGACGGCTGTGGAAGAAGTGGAATGCGAAGAGAAAACCGTGAAAGCTGAGAAATTTATTCAAGACGGCAAAATGTTCATTCGTCTAAACGGTCAGGTATATGATATAACTGGACGTAAACTGTAATTAGTAATACATAATAAGTTTTTTATGCGCAAGTTGTTTTTAAGTCTGATAGGTCTTTGCGTACTGGCTCTGAGCACGTATGCAGCCAACTGGAATGATGTGGCGGGTGTGACGCCGGTAGAGAAAGCACGCCCGGCGGGTGTCAGCAACGGTATCTACTACGGTGAGGATGGTACGTCTGTTACCCTCTGTACCTATGCTGCCAGCAAGACGGAGTCCGCCAAGCGCGTGTTCCTGTTGGGCGATATGACGGATTGGAAGCTCAAAGAGGAGTATCAGTTATACAAGGACGGTAACTATTTCTGGATCACGCTTACCGGTTTGGAGTCGGGTAAGGAGTATCGCTTCCAATACGCAGTAGAGCGTGCGGATGGCGTGAAGAAACAGATTTCAGATCTGTATTCGGAGAAAGTGCTGCACCCGGATGATCAGTATGAACCGAAGAAAGTCGATCCGACGTTGCTGGATTATCCGACAGGAAAGGGAGCAGACGGATATGTGACAGTGATTCAACCGGGTAAACCGAAGTTCGAGTGGTCTGATGCGACGCTGAATTTCAAGCGCCCGAATAAGAACAACTTGGTGATCTATGAGTTGTGGATATACGATTATACCGAGGGTCGTTCGCTCAAGGGTCTGATGAAGCGTCTGGATTACATCCAGAACTTGGGCGTGAACGCGATCGAGTTGATGCCGATATGCGAGTTTGACGGTAATTACAACTGGGGTTATTCGCCAAACCACTATTTCGCGCCGGATAAGGCATATGGCACGGAGGAGATGTACAAGACCTTCATCGACGAATGCCATAAACGCGGCATCGCGGTGATCCTGGATATGGTATTCAACCATGCTACGGGTCTTAATCCGATGAATAAGTTGTATCCGTACGGTTCGGACTTGGCCAGCAACCCTTGGTTCAATGTCAATGCGCCGCATCCCGATAATGTCTATGAGGATTGGAATCACGGTTTTGCACCGGCGCACGAGATGTTCATACGCGCCCTCCAATACTGGTTGACGGAGTACAAGGTGGACGGTTATCGCCTGGATCTGAGTCATGGTCTCTGCTCGAATCAAGCGAATACTTCTGTGGGGAATTTGAAAGATTATTATGACAAAGGTGTCAAAGCTGTTTCGCCGGGTGCGTATATGATCTTGGAGCACTGGGGAAATAACATGGGGTCGGAACGTCCGCAGTTGGTTAGTTACGGTATGCAATGCTGGTCCAATACCACCAATGCATATTGTCAAACAGCTATGGGTTGGCTCAAAGACGGAGATTCTTTCAGTGAAGCCAATAAAGACGGATACGTATCGTATTGCGAATCCCACGACGAGGAGCGCATGCAGTATAAATGCAAGAAATACGGCAATGGCGATGTGCAGACAAGCACAGCTGTTCGCTTGGGACGCGTAGCGGAGAACGTGGCATTCAATGTGCTGCTGAACGGATCTCATATGCTTTGGATGTGGGAGGAGATCGGTTATGACTTCTCGATCAACTGTGATAAGTCCCACCCGAATGACTACAATGAGAGCTATCGTTGCAGTATCAAACCGCGTCCGGAACTACGCAGCTACTTCACCAATGCGAATCGCGTAGCGGCCTTCACGAAATGCGCGCAAGTCATTACGCTGCGTACGCAACTGATGCCGGAAGTGTTTGAGGGTAATCCGACCAGCGTAAGTGTCGGCACGGGTAGCAAACTACGTAAGATCCGTTGGGGCGATAATGTGTTCGTTGCTGCGAACTTCGATGTGAGTAGCAATCAAGGTGTTACCTTGCCTTCCGGCACATGGTACGACTACTTGGACGGGGCTACTCTTGCCGCCGGAACGTACACGCTTGCTCCGGGTGAGTTAAAGGTGTTCACCGGCACTCCTGTGGTAGCACCGGTGTTCTCCAATATCGAGAAACGCGACCATACACCGATTGAGCAGGTGGAGAGCGAAGAGATTGAAAAGAGTTATAAATATATTCAGGATGGTCAACTCTTCATTCGTCGCGGAGACAAGACCTATACCATTACCGGATCGCTCGTGAGATAATGTATATCGCTATCGCAGGAAATATCGGAGCAGGAAAGACGACGCTGACGAAGATGTTAGCGAAGTATTACGGTTGGGAACCGCGCTTTGAGAGCGTGAGTTTCAATCCGTATCTGGAGGATTACTACGGCGATATCAAGCGTTGGGCGTTCTGTCTGGAGACCTATTTCCTCAAGGAGCGTTTCAAGGATATGATGGCGGTACAAAGGGCGAGTCATACCATCGTACAGGACCGCAGTATCTTTGAGGGCGTGTATGTGTTTGTGCGCAATAACTATGAGCGCGGCGATTTGAGTGAACGCGATTTCACGACCTTCATGGAGTTGTTCGATCTGATGAAATCGCAGATGAAAATGCCGGATATGATGATTTACTTGCGTAAGTCCGTGCCGGCACTCATCGCGCAGATCCAGAAACGCGGACGCGATTACGAGCAGACCATGCAGATCGATTACCTGAAGGACCTGAATGAGAAATACGAAGATTTTATCTTCCATAAATACGAAGGTCGTGTGCTGGTGATTGATTCCGACGGGATGGATTTTGAGAACAACCCTGCGGACTTCCGCACGGTAGTGAATAAGGTGGATGCCGAGTTGTTCGGATTATTCAGTGAAAATAACTGGTCGAAATAAATTATACGATTATGCATATAGCAGTAGCAGGAAACATCGGGTGCGGGAAGACCACCCTGACAAACATGTTAGCCAAACATTATGGCTGGGAACCGCGTTTTGAGAGCGTGGAGTACAACCCGTATCTGTCGGATTTCTATGCCGATATGGCGCGATGGTCCTTTAATCTTCAGGTCTATTTCCTCAATAAGCGTTTCAAGGATGTCGTGGAGATCGGTAAGGAAGATAAGTATATCATCCAGGATCGTACGATTTACGAGGATGCACGTATCTTTGCGCCGAACTTGCATGAGCAGGGTTTTATGTCCGATCGCGATTTCGAGAACTACCGCGATTTGTTCGACCTGATGATGTCGCTTGTTAAGATGCCGGATCTGTTGATTTATGTGCGTGCTTCTCTTCCGACGCTGGTTGCGCAGATCCAGAAACGCGGTCGCGGGTATGAGCAATCTATCCGCATGGACTATCTGCAGGGTCTGAATGACAAATACGAGAACTGGATCAAGGATTACAAAGGCAAACTGCTGATTGTAGAAGGCGATAAGATCAAGTTCGGTGAGAATCCCGAAGACTTCCGTTGGGTGACCGATCGCATCGATGCCGAGTTATTTGGTCTCTTCCCATTCGAGACAAAGGAACAGACAGGTAAGGAGATTTAGAGTAAGACAATCTCCACTCTTCGGTTCATTTGCCTATTCTCTTCCGAAGTATTAGGTACAATAGGGTCGCGCTCTCCGCGGCCCTCTATTTCTATTCGGTTGGGATGTATACCCCGGTCGATCATCTCCTGACGAACCTCTTTGCATCGTCCTTCCGAGAGAATCTGGTTGGAACGGTCGGAGCCGATATTGTCTGTATGACCGACGATGCGAATGCATTGTGTCTGACGAATGGAGAGGAAATGGAATAGTTCATTAAGGGCGTGCTCGGAAGAACTAAGTATATGCGTTTTCCCCGTGGCGAAATAGATATTATGCAGCAGGAAAGACTTGATCTCTTTCGGAGTCATCTGCACGCCTGCAAAAACCGTAGGATTACTGATGGTATCACGAGACGGGAAATAATCGACAGCTGTAGCATCGACCGTGTAGAACGGGATGCGATCGTCTAAAAGTACGGCGATAGTGGAGTGCAAAGAGTCAGACGTATTCTGCAGCACTTTTTGCCCGGCGGGATTGCGCACGATGATATTGGCTACTACCGGTCTTCCGGTAAGACTGTCCGTAACGGTAAAGGTGAGCCGTGTCTCCGGATAGAGATAGAGGTTGATAGCATTTTCATCTTCTTTATGACGGAAAAAGACGGTGTCGGAAGTAAAGAAACCGGTTTTGGCGGCGGTTGCCCAATATTGTCCTTCCGGCAAACCTTTGGATACGCGGGAGCGCTTGGCATCCGTAGCTTTACTGAGTTTGGGTTTCTTATTAGGTCGTGCATTCGCATCTTGTACCGTAACAAATGCAGCAGGTAAAGGTTCGTTCGTTTTTAAGTTATAGGTGTAGACATACAACAGCGGTTTGCCTTCTTTGATACGTTTTTTCTTTGCGGCTTTGGCTTTTGTCGCCTGTTGTTTCTTTGCCTTGCGCTTGGCAGCTTCGCGTTTTCGCATCTGTACTTCTTTCGCCTTCGCGCGCTTCTGCGCGGGCGTAGCCGCGTACGCACACGCGTCCCCTATAAATAAGGAGAGAAGAAGAAAAAATATGGTTGCGATACGTTTCATGGCTTTTTTATAAGGCAGGAGGATAGTCATTGGGACTATCCTCCTGCTGTGGTCCCACTTGGGCTTGAACCAAGGACCCCCTGATTATGAGTCAGGTGCTACTAACCAACTGAGCTATGGGACCCCGCGCAAGCGTTAGCGAGCGCGATTGTTATTTACCCAGACGAGCGTTGTTATACAATACCAGACCCTCGTCTTTGGTGATATCCATCTCTTTCTCCGTCAACTCAGGAATGGTCAGTTCAATTCCCGGGGTCAACTTATTCGGGTTATTAATCTTATCTTTGTTAGCGATATAGATGTATACCCAACAGTACGTATTATCGTAGTATTGGCGAGCCAATTTGGAAAGCGTAGTGGTAGGTTCGGTAACCACTGTCTCGCTTTCGCGTTGTGTGTAGATATTCACTTTCTCTTTGCGCGCACTCTCCGTCAGCGGAACGGTTTTTACCGGAGCTGCAGCGGGTTTAGCCACCGGCTTCGGTTCCGGTTCCGGCTCCGGCTCGATCGTCAACTCCTCCTCCTGGATCGCATGTAGCGCATCGAGGTTCAGTTTCATACGCTCAAACGTCTCTTTGTCCACGAGGCGGATAGAAGCACGACGGTTAGGACCATAAGAAGCCTGGCTGCGACGACCGATAATCTTACCGAGGCCGCGAGCATGCATACGGGTCGAATCAATACCGTGCTCAGCTTGTAACTCATCCACTACGTTGTAAGCACGTTTGTCACCCAATGCGAAGTTGAGTTTGTCGGAACCCGTATTGTCGCAGTAACCGGTAACTACTGCATAGAGCGTAGAATCTTCCTCTAAGCGATCAGCCACTTGTTGGATGGTGATAAGCGCCTTGTTATCCAGATTAGCCTTGTTGTTAGCAAAGTATACGTAATATACAGACTCCAGGTCTTTCTCGAATTGCTCAAGCGTCTCACGAACGATGATCGAATCATGACGGATGATAATCGTATCGTGGCAAGGCTGGAAGTCTTGCTTATTCTCCCAAGTCTCAAAGCTGGAGATATTGCGAACGTGGGTCTTCTTCACCGCCTCAAACTTAATACGCAGGTTTAACGTAACATCAAAAATACCGTCATTGTTCTTGGATGCATACGAAGAGACACTCTGCTTATGATAGCCACGACCGTCCACGTAATCGCGCGTGAAGTACGTGTAGTCAGCGCGAACGCCCAACGCGAGCGTACGGTTGAGGTTAAACTCCACATTCACACCGGCCTGAAGATAACCGATTACGTTATAGTTCTCATCGTAATCGGCGGCGAAGTCACCGTCTTTATTGACGTAATTAGCGGTGTTTCCACGCCCGTGCGTCGGGTTGAAAGTCTTTCCTTTCTCCGCATCATAGTATTTGTCATCCTTGTAGTAGCGAGCACGTCTGTACCACGCTGCACCACCACCTACATACGGAATGATAGATACAATCTTTTTCTGAGCTCTCGGGAAAATCAGGTTCACGAAGTCCATGCCCAAATATCCGCCGGCCTTGTGCATGTGACCGTGAAGCAGCGTATCCGCGTTCAGTTTGTTACCGGCAGCGTCTACCTGATCCGGATTTCCGGTAATGGTGTACATGTCGTACATGTACTGAATACCAACGCTCCACACCGGAGTAAAGTTGTACTCCAGCGCAACACCGGCAGCCGGCACAGCTACATTGTGTTTCATTTCGGAAGTAAAGTCACCGTCGAAGGCATTGAAACCTGCGTGCGGAATCAGAGACCAGTGTGCGTACTCCTGCGCTACTTCTTTGTTTTCCTCCACCTTGTAGGGATGAGCGCCCTTAATTTCTGTACTTTGCTCTTGCTCCTGCGCAAACATAGCTACAGAGAAGCATAAAAACGAGATAAATAGTATACTTTTCTTCATAATGAGAAGAGATTGAGTTACAATAAAATCACAATTCAGGGCGCAAAGGTACAACTTTTTTTTGACATAACCAAATATTTTTAGAAAAAAATATATTTTTTTAGTAGAGTATTGCATATATGAGTTTTTTTTTGTACATTTGCAGTCGATTTCATTGCATATACTTAATCACGTTATATTATGGACATTTTAGAACAAATGATTGCGCGTGCGAAAGCGAATCCGCAGCGCATTGTGTTGCCGGAAGGCGATGAACCGCGTACGTTAGAGGCTGCCAATATCTTGTTGAGAGACAAGATTGCGCAGCTTATTTTGATCGGTGACCCGGAGAAGATCAAGGGTATGGCCGCCGAGAAGGGTTTTGAGCATATCAAGGAGGCGAAGATCGTGGACCCGATTCACGATCCGAAGATGCCGGAGTATGCGAATCTGCTCTTTGAACTGCGTAAGGCAAAAGGTATGACCGAAGAGGAGGCGGCTAAGAAAGCACAAGACCCGCTGTACTTGGGTTGCCTGATGATCAAAGCCGGTGACGCGGACGGAGAGCTGGCCGGAGCTCGTGGAACGACGGCCGATACGATTCGTCCGGCCTTCCAGATCCTGAAGACCAAACCCGGTTGCTCCATCGTAAGCGGTGCGTTTCTGATGTTCACGCCGGCGAAACATCTCGGTGAGAATGGCTTCCTGCTCTTTGCGGACTGCGCAGTCAACCCGAATCCGGATGCAAAGCAGTTGGCGGAGATCGCTATCTCTACAGCTGAAACAGCACGCGCTATTGCCGGTATTGAGCCGCGCGTAGCGATGTTGTCGTTCAGTACGAAGGGCAGCGCGAAACATGAATTGGTAGACAAGGTGGCTGAGGCTACGAAATTGGCTAAAGAGATGGCACCGGAACTCCAGTTGGACGGAGAGTTGCAGGCCGACGCAGCGCTGGTAGAAAGCGTGGCGAAAACCAAAGCACCGGGAAGTCCCGTGGCAGGCAAAGCGAACGTACTCGTCTTCCCGGATCTGCAAGCCGGTAATATCGGTTACAAACTCGTTGAGCGCTTCTCGGGCGCGGATGCGGTAGGGCCGATTCTGCAAGGTATTGCCGCGCCGGTAAATGACCTGAGCCGCGGATGCAAAGTGCAAGATATCGTGCAAATGGTAGTCATCACTGCCAACCAAGCAATAAAATAAATAACCTTATTAAATATAATACACATGAAGGTTCGTGCAAGTCGAGTGTAAGCTCGCTTACGCAACTCGACGAAGCCGAAGCTCCAAAATTTAAATTTATTTAAATTATGAAAATCTTGGTTTTGAACTGCGGTAGCAGTAGTATCAAGTACAAGCTCTTCGATATGGAGAGCAAGCACGTAATGGCGCAAGGCGGTATCGAGAAAATCGGTTTGCCGGATTCGTTCCTGTTGGTGAAACTGCCGAATGGCGAGAAGGTGAAATTCGAGAAATCGATGCCGGAGCATACCGTAGGTATTGAGTTAATCTTGGAGAAACTGGTGGACCCGCAGATCGGTTGTATCAAGGACCTGAAGGAAATCAATGCTGTCGGTCACCGTGTTGTGCACGGCGGCGAGAAATTCAACAAGTCGGTGCTGATTACGCCGGAAGTGAAGGCGGAAATCATCCAATGTGTGGACTTAGCTCCGCTGCATAACCCCGCTAACTTGAAGGGTATTGATGCGATTGAAAAGACCTTGCCGGGCGTTCCGCAGGTGGCTGTCTTCGATACGGCTTTCCACCAGACGATGCCGGATTATGCATACATGTATGCATTGCCTTATGAATTATACGAGAAATATGCGATTCGTCGTTACGGTTTCCACGGCACGAGCCATCGTTACGTGAGCGCACGCGTATGCGAATTCTTAGGTGTAGACCCGAAGGGTAAGAAGATCGTTACCGCGCACATCGGCGGCGGTGGCAGTTGCACAGCGGTAATGGACGGTAAGAGCGTAGATACGTCTATGGGTCTGACGCCGGTAGAGGGTCTGGTGATGGGTACTCGTGCAGGTGACCTGGACCTTGGCGCCGCTACCTTTATTATGGATAAAGAGCACCTGTCTACGGCAGAGTTCAATAATCTCGTCAATAAGAAATCGGGTCTGCTCGGTGTCAGCGGTGTGTCGAGTGACTGTCGCGATATCGAGGCGGCTATCAATGAGGGCAACAAGCGTGCGGATCTCGCGCGTAAAATGTTCATCTACCGCGTAAAGAAATACATCGGTGCATATGCTGCTGCGATGAACGGTATCGACATCCTGGTGTTCACAGCCGGTATCGGAGAGAACGATCCGTATATCCGCGCGGAGATCATGAAGGGCCTCAGTTTCCTGGGCATCGAAGTGGATGAGGAGGCCAATAAGGTTCGCGGCGAGGAACGTATCATCTCCAAGAAAGGATCGAAAGTCACCGTTTGTCTTATCCCGACGGACGAAGAGTTAATGATTGCAACTGATACGGCTGCGCTGGTATGAGTAAACCGATAATTTATCAACTCTTTCCGCGACTGTTTACGAACTACAATGAGACGCGTAAACATGCCGGCACGAAGGAGGAGAACGGCTGCGGACGATTTGTCGATATCAACGAGCGGGCACTCAAAGCTATAGTGGATTTGGGTGCTACGCATGTGTGGTACACCGGCGTCATTCGTCATGCTACGGCGCAGTATAATAACCCGGCTATCACCAAAGGATTGGCCGGTTCTCCGTATGCTATCACGGACTACTACGATGTCGATCCGGACCTGGCGAAGAATGAATCCAAACGCATGGAGGAGTTTGAAGACCTCGTGAAACGCACGCATGAAGCCGGCTTAGGGGTGATCATCGATTTTGTGCCGAATCATGTGAGCCGTGAGTATAAGAGTGCATGCAAACCTGCTTCTGTCAAGGATTTGGGTGAAGGCGATCACCCCGAGTGGGCATTCTCGCCGCTGAATGATTTCTACTATATCCCGGGGCAGCGATTCACGCTGGATAAAGATTTGCAGGGCTATGAAGAGTATCCCGCAAAAGTTACCGGAAATGACTGTTTCACCAGCCATCCGTCCCTAAACGATTGGTACGAGACGGTGAAGTTGAACTACGGCGTTTTCTACCAGGGAGGCATGGAGAAGCAGTTCAATCCGATTCCTTCGGTATGGCCGAAGATGCTGAATATCTTGCTTTTCTGGGCAAGCAAAGGCATAGAAGGTGTACGCGTGGACATGGCCGAGATGGTGCCCGTGGAGTTCTTCGCATGGGCCATCGCGCAGGTGAAGAAGAAATACAAGAAGTTCATATTTATCGGTGAGTGCTACGACCCGTATAAATACGATTCCTATCTGGCTGCGGGCTTTGATTACTTGTATGACAAAGTGGGCATGTACGAATACCTGCGCGGCGTGACCAGCAAAGGTTGGGCGGCCGATGGTATCACGCGCCAATGGATGCAACATGGCGATGTGCGTATCAACCACATGCTTTATTTCCTGGAGAACCATGACGAGCAGCGTCTGGCCAGCGGTTTCTTCTGCGGCGACGGCCGTTGTGCTGAACCCGCAATGATTGTGGCTGCTACGTTGAACCAATGCCCGCTCATGATCTATTCCGGTCAGGAGTTAGGGGAACGCGGCATGGATATGGAAGGCTTCAGCGGTATCGACGGTCGTACGACGATCTTCGATTATTGGGGCATCAAGAGCATCCAGGCTTGGGCGAACAAAGGCAAGTTCGACGGTGCCAAACTGTCGCCGGAGCAGAAGGACTTACGCGCTTTCTACCAATCCTTGCTCACCGTCGCTCGCGACGACAAGGCGATTCAGAAGGGCCGGATGTACGATATCACCTACGCGCAAGGCGATGGGTTTGACAAGCAACAGCATTTTGCTTTCCTTCGCCATGTGAAGGGCGAGACGCTGCTGGTAGTGGTCAATTTCCATGACCGCGAGCAGAGTATCAACGTGCGCATCCCGAATGATGCCTTCGTGTACTTAGGTCTGGAGGGTAGAATCTTCGCGATAGGAACCGATCTGCTGCGCGGCGGGAAACAGGAAGTGAACTTCGTGCCCGATGGCGAGACGCAGATCACGTTGCCAGCATGGACAGGAGTGATCCTCAAAATCAAATAAGCTGAATACTGACAACTGAATGCTGAATACTTTCACAGACATACTGCGCTTGGTAAGGTGGAGCAATCTGCTCTTCCTTGCCGCGCTGGTATGGCTGATGGAGAAGTGGGTGGCCGTGCCGCTGTTGAACCAACTCGCCTTCGGCGAGCAACTCGCGTGGTATGTGCTGCTCCTGCTCACTTTGGCCATTGTGCTGATTGCTGCCGGCGGATACGTGATCAACGATTATTTTGATGTGAAGATCGATCGTATCAATCGTCCGGATGAAGTCATTGTGACGCGTTCTGTCAGCAAACCTGCCGCCATGCGATTAAGTGTCGTTTTGAGCGGAATAGGCGTGGTATGCGGATTGATCGTCGCGGTGCTGTTACGCAGTTGGACCATCGGTTCCATCTTCATCCTCGTTCCCGGACTCCTCTGGTTCTATTCGTCGAGCTACAAGCGCCTTTTCATGATCGGCAATCTGACTATCGCCCTCTTGGCGGCATTGACGCCGATGATGGTGGCCATCGCGAATGTGGCGCAACTGCAACTGCTCTACGCGACGATTTTGCCCTATACTAACTTGGTGCACGACCTGTACGCATGGCTCGGCGGTTTTGCCTCGTTCGCCTTCCTGCTGACATGGATCCGCGAGATCGTGAAGGACATGCAGGACCAGATGGGCGACCGCGAACTGGAGTGTCATTCCATGCCCGTGGTGTGGGGTGAACTATGGACGAAAATCTTCGTCACCGCGCTCATCCTCCTCACCTTGGCCATCATCGGTCATCTCTGGTATCGCGTGCTGCCTTTCCCGACAGGATGGAGTAGTCTCAGCACCCGTTATATCCTTTTCGGCATCGTCATCCCGTTGCTTGGCTCACTCGGACTCCTATGGCCCGCCAAGATCCCGAGCGATTACAAGACCTGCCAGCAACTGCTCAAATTCACCATGCTCTTAGGCATGCTCTATAGCTTCTGCATCGTCCGAATGCTGTAGGTCTTTGACCTAAAAAATAGAAAAAGAATGGCATACACTTGCGTATGTCATTTTTTTTTCGTACCTTTGCAGCCGCAAAGGTTTAGCGACAATGAGAAGAAAACAAATTATCTTAATTATGCTGGCCCTATTCGCCGTGACGGCGATGCGTGCGCAGCAGTTACCCGACCCGCATTTTGAGAACTGGTCGGAGAAGTTTAAGAGTGATGTACAATTGAAAGATTGGCATGGTTCGAACGTGAGTCAGATTGGTTCCAAATTCACGTTTATGTACCAAAAGCAAGGCCGCACGGGCTACTGCGCCTTTGTGACCGATCGAGCCATCGGTATTCCGAAACTGAACCTCGGTGCTACGGGCCCGGGTTATGTGTCGCTGGGTATTCCCTGGCAATACCTCAAGGGCCTGAACCTCAATAGTGCAACGGCCGGAACGGAAGGCGGTATCGAGTGGAAATACCGCCCGGATACGATGGCCGTTTGGGTAAAGCGCACCGGTGCCAATACCGACAAAGAGGATTTTCACCTCCTTTTCTATTCGTGGCAAGGAACCGCCAAAAGTACCAACTATAAGAACAAAGCAGGCGGCTGTACAACTACCGAGCGTATCAACGAAGAGAGCGATGTCCGTTCGGCTACCGATGGCAACGAATGCGGCATAGACCAACCGGTGAAACAGGTAGCAGAAGGATGGCATCGTGCGCGCGCCAAATACAATGAGTGGACACTCATTAAGGTACCTATTCTCTATAAGAATAACGGCCGCCCGACGATGTGCAATGTCATCTTCTCAGCGGGTAACTATCCGGCCTTCCGCGCTAACGACGGCCTGTACGACGGCAACGCACTGTATGTCGACGATGTAGAACTGATCTACTCCTCGCGCATTGACAAACTGCTCATCAACGGCAAGGAGTGGAAAGAGTTCAATCCGGATAGCGAGAAAGAGCAGACCTGTAAACTCGAGAACGCTGAGAATATTAAAATAGAAGGTCTGCGCGGCATAGGCACGCTCACGAATATCAAGGGCGAAAAAGCGCGTTTCAATGGTCGTAAACTCGATACCCAGGAGATGAGTATCGTGCCCGGTGAGGTAGGCGGAAAACCGTGGGTCATCACCGTGAAAGCCGAAGACGGTTCGTCCACGCATGTATATAAAATTAAAGTGGTGAAAGGCTAAGAATCCGTGTTATTCAATTTTTCTATAGTAGAGTGGACCTTGCTCGGCGCACTGGCGCTGCTCTTTGTCCTGCAGGTGTATTGGTATAGCCGCTACTTGGCTGCGCCTGCCCGCAAAATGCGCAAAGACCAAAAATCAAAAATCATAAATCATAAATCTGAAATCACCGAAGGTGTCTCCGTCATCCTCTGTGCGCATAACGAGAGCGATAACCTCTCGCACTACCTCCAAGCCTTGCTCACCCAGGATTATCCGACCTACGAAGTAATCGTCGTGGATGACGGTTCGGAAGACAACACACGCGAAGTGGTGGAGCGTTATTCGACCCAAGATCCCCGTCTGCATATGACGTTTATTCCTTCCGGTGCACGGGTGGGTTCTACCAAGAAACTGGCATTGACGCTTGGCGCAAAAGCCGCACAATACGATTGGCTGCTGTTGACCGACGCCGACTGCCGGCCGGAGTCGAACCATTGGATCAGCGCCATGATGGAGCAGGCTACGAAAGACATCGTCCTGGGCTTTAGCCCGTATTTCTATGATAAAGGCCATGTGAACCGCCTCGTGCGTTTCGACACGCTGTTCAACGGTCTCCATTACCTCGGAGCTGCCCTCTGCGGCCACCCGTACATGGGTGTGGGGCGTAACATGGCTTACCGCAAATCACTCTTCTTTCAGTCGGGCGGGTTTACCCACCTCATGAATAACCGCGCGGGAGACGATGATCTCTTCGTCAATCATGTGGCGACGAAAAACAACACCACCGTGGCGTTGAGTCGCGAGAGTTATGTGTGGTCGCTGGCCAAGACTTCGCTACGCACATGGCTGTTGCAGAAACGTCGTCATCTGTCTGTCTCTCCGGCCTACCGCACAGCCACCAAATTCCGCCTGCTCTTCGAGCCCCTCACGCGCGGACTCTTTTATGCGGCGGTAATCGCCATCTTGGTTCTCGGTCGCTGGCCCGAATGGAAGAACATCCTGGCGATGATACCGGTATTGGCTGCAACCACGCTGTTTCTCGTGCGCTGGATACTCCAAACGGCGGTGCTCAACACCTCGGCGCGCAGGATGGGCTTGCATGGCTTCAGCATGTGGTCCGTGCTGTGGTTCGACATCGTCTTACCGCTGGCAAATCTTTGGTTGCTGGTGGTTCCTAAACGTAAAACAATTAAATGGTAAAAAATATGGCAAACGAACAAAAACAACTGAACATCAACATCGCTCCGGATAAAGCACAAGGAGTGTTTGCTAACTTAGCGCTCATCGCGCATACTCCTACGGAGTTCGTATTGGATTTTGCACAACTGATGCCGGGCATTCCGCAGGCGAACGTCGTTTCGCGCGTGGTGGTAACACCCGATCAGGCAAAGAAAATCCTGGGCGCACTGCAAAATAACATCGCGCAGTACGAGAAGAAATTCGGTACGATTCAGCCTGTAGGCGGTCCCGTACCAGGTAGCACCCTTCCTCTCTCCTTCACCGGCGGTGAGGCATAAATGCGTAAATGTAAAATCTAAAATATAAAATTTAAAATCATGAAAACCTTCCCTGCTTCGCAGTTGATCATCAATGCCGATGGTTCTGCGTTTCATTTGCATCTCAAACCGGAGTTCCTGGCTGACAAAATCATCCTCGTCGGTGACCAGGACCGCGTGAATATGGTAGCTTCCTTCTTCGACGAAGGTTCTATCGAGTGCGACGTACAATCCCGTGAGTTCCATACCATCACCGGTAAGTTCCAAGGCAAACGTATCTCGTGTATCTCAACGGGTATCGGTACCGATAACTGCGACATCGTCATGAACGAGATCGACGCGCTCGCCAATATCGACTTTGCTACCCGCACGGAGAAAGAGCACAAACGCTGCCTCGATATCGTGCGTATCGGTACCTGCGGCGGTATGCAAGAAGACATCCCTCTGGGAACCTTCCTCGTTTCGCAGAAATCCATCGGTTTCGATGGCGTCCTTGCGTTCTACCAGGACCGTGACAAGATTGCCGACCTCGGATTTGAGAAAGCCTTCGTGGACTTCGTCGGTTATCCGAAGAAAGCCGCTGTGCCGTACGTAGTAGCCGCTAACCCGGAACTTGTGGATCGTATCGCCAAAGACGATATGATGCGCGGTTGCACGATTGCAGCGAACGGATTCTATGGTCCGCAAGGCCGCGTACTGCGTGTCGATCTGGCCGTACCCGACATCAACGAGAAGATCACCGCTTTCCGTTATGAAGGACAGCGTATCACGAACTACGAGATGGAAGGCTCATGTATCGCAGGCCTGGCACTGCATATGGGGCACCGCGCCATGACCGTTTGCTGCGTCATCGCGCAGCGTAAGATCGAAGCCGCCAACACCGACTATAAACCGCGTATCAAAGAATTGGTAAAAACCGTTCTTGAGCGCATTTAATAAAAATCTAAAATGACCAATCTAAAATCTCAAATATTGCTGTTTTTGGCTGTCGCGCTTTGCGCTTGTCAGCCGAAACAACAATCCTCTTTCCAATATAACGTGGATAAGTTTTATGACCTGGAGATCCTCCGTTACGATGTGCCGGAGTTCGATGCCTTGACACTGCAACAGAAGCAGTTGGTCTACTGCCTGAGTGAGGCGGCTTTATGGGGACGCGATATCCTCTTTGACCAGAACGGCCGCTATAACCTCCGTATCCGTCGTGCGTGCGAGGCACTGTATCTCAACTATCCGTACGACACGGACAACGAAGAGTTCGCAGCCTTCGAGCGCTACCTCAAGCGAGTGTGGTTCTCCAACGGTATTTATCATCACTACAGCGAAGACAAGTTCCTGCCGGAGTTCAGCCAAAAATGGTTCGAGACGGCTTGCGCCGATGCCGGTGTCCGCTATGACGAAGCGATCTTGCCCGTCATGTTTGATCCTGCCGTCATGCCCAAGCGTACTACTTCCCAAAACGGCGTGGACCTCGTGGCCGGTTCGGCCGGAAACTACTACGGCGAAGGCATGACCCAGAAAGAGGCGGAGGCTTGGTATGCCGCGCATAAGGACAACAGTCCGGAACCCCTCTGGATCGGTCTCAACTCCCAACTCGTCAAGAATGCCGAAGGCCAGGTCGAAGAGCGCGTCTATAAGGTAGGTGGACTCTACGGCGAAGCGCTTGAGCACGTCGTACACTGGCTGCGCGAAGCACTCAAATACGCCGAGAACGACCAACAACGCGAAGTGATCAACAAACTCATTGCTTTCAACGAGACGGGCGACCTCCAGCTCTTCAACGAATACTGCATCGCCTGGGTCAAAGACCTCGACAGCCGCGTGGACTTCGTCAACGGTTTCACCGAGACCTATTCCGACCCGCTGGGTATCACCGGCACTTGGGAGTCGATGGTTAACTTCAAAGACCTGGTAGCCACCAAGCGCGCCCAACTCATCTCGGACAACGCGCAGTGGTTTGAAGACAACTCGCCCACCGCAAAGAAATTCAAGAAAGAGGAAGTGAAAGGTGTATCCGCAAAAGTCATCACGGCCGCTATCCTCGCCGGTGATTGTTACCCCGCTACGCCAATCGGTATCAACCTGCCGAACGCCAACTGGATCCGTAAGACCTACGGCTCCAAATCCGTCACTATCGACAACCTCATGCACGCCTATAACGAGGCGGCGAAAGGCAACGGTTTCAACGAGGAATTTATGATTGACGATGAGATACGTGAGATCTACTCGAAATACGGCGCGCTGTGCGGTGACCTGCATACCGACCTTCACGAGTGTGTCGGTCACGGTTCCGGAAAACTGATGCCGGGTGTTTCCAAAGATGCCCTCAAAGAGCATGCTTCGACGATCGAAGAAGCCCGTGCGGATCTCTTCGGACTCTATTATCTGGCCGATCCCAAACTCGTTGAACTCGGTCTGCTGCCGAACGAAGAAGCCTACAAAGCCGGTTACTACCAGCAACTGATGAACGGTCTCATGACCCAACTCGTGCGTATCGAACCCGGCAAGGATATCGAAGAAGCACACATGCGCGATCGTCAACTGATTGCCAAATGGGTGTATGACCATGCCGACGGCGAATTGGCTATCATCGAGCGCGACGGTAAGCACTACCTGCAGATCAACGACTACGAAGGTGTGCGCCGACTCTTCGGCGAACTCCTCGCTGAGATCCAACGTATCACGTCCGAAGGTGATTATGCTGCCGCAAAAAATATCGTAGAGACCTATGCCGTCAAAGTAGGCCCTGCCCTGCATAACGAGATCTTGGAGCGCTTCTCCAAACTCAATATCGCGCCGTACAAGGGTTTCGTCAATCCTGTCTATAAAGTGTCGCGCGACAAAGAAGGTGCCATCACCGATGTGAAACTCGATTTCACCGAAGGTTATATCGACCAACACCTTCGTTACAGCCGCGATTATAGTCCGCTACCGGATGTCAATTGAAAATTGAAAGGTGAAAGGTGAAAGGTGAAAGGTGAAAGGTGAAAGTCAGCCTTCCTATATCAAAATCTATAGCGAATAGAATACTTCTATTACAGGCCATCCATGGAGATCCGCTTATGCGGGTCTCTTCGGATATGCAGGACGACGTCCTCGTCCTGCACGATGCCCTGGAGGCGTTGCAACACCATCAACCCGGCGAACCGCTCACGCTCTATCTCAAAAACTGCGGCACGGCTTTGCGGTTCTTGCAGGTGCATGTAGAGAAATGCTATCCCGGCGAACCGATTACGCTTACCGGCGATGAGCGTCTCATGGAGCGGGATGGTAAACCCACCAGCCAAACACATTCTGCTTTACTGATGCATGGTGTGGAGGTAGAGGACGATTCGCCTTATGTGGAGATGACCCGCCGCGTGATCGCATCCTATCCGAATGTCCCGCTCGAAGCCGATTGGTCCGCTGCGGCTTTCTGGTACGAATACATCGCTATCCACGGAGGAGAACTAAAGTTAGAGGGTCTTAAAGAGGATAGTTTGCAGGGCGATAAGATGGTAGCGCAGTTATATAATCGCTATTTCGGAGTAATCACGTCCTACATGCCGGAAGGAGTGAAGATATCCAAATCGTCCATCCCCGTCAGAGACCAAGTGGTAGCGATTGATTTTGAGAACATTCCGGATCTTTACCCGGCGATAGCATTGACCTGCGAACGCTTAAAACTGAGCTTTCAGGCTACCGGAACTTCCCGACTGCGGTTCAAGGAATCCAATCGTCTGCGGTCAGTCCGTTTGCATGAGGTAAATAACGACCACCGCATGGCGATGGCCCTCATGTGCGCTGACTATCCCGTCTCTATCGAAGAGCAAGCATGTATCGCGAAGAGTTATCCGAATTTTATACCCCAACATATTACGCCGATAAAAGGTGTTAATGATGAAGGTAAGGGTAAAAAGTTTGCGTTGAGTAAACTTATCCATGCCGCAACGAGCGAGTATATGTGGTTGCACGATGATGATGTTGTGTTGCCTGAAGCTACAAAAAAGGCAGTAGTCTTGGACGGAGATCTGATTATTCTGCCGTTACGAATGGAGAGCGAGAACGAAAAGCCGTCCTTATTGGAGAAATTACAAATTGCAGAGTACGCCGCTATTCAGGAATTGACCATGGTGACAGCCAAGAAAGGCAAAGCGGTCATGTGTTCCGGAGCAAATCTCATTGTTAAGCGGGAAGTATGGTTGGAATGCGAAAGTGAGATTCATCCGGAGATTCCTTCCGGCGATGATATGTTTTTGTTGGAAGCTGCTAAAAGGAAAGGCTATACCGTTACCGCCATCGATAAATCAGACTATACGGCTGTTGTTCGTCCGCTGACGAGCTGGAAGGCGTTCTTTAGGCAACGAATGCGTTGGGCAGGGAAGGCTCCGCACTATACCGATAAGGACATTATTCATTGTGGCCGCGTCATCGCAACGCTCAATATTCTGCAGTTTTTATGCCCGCTGATTATTCTCTTTAAGTTCCCTGCTGAATATGGACTTATCTGCAGACGGGAACTAACGTACCCATCTTCCGCGCCCCGCACTTCGTGGTTTGTGGCGTTTCTTCTGGAAATCGTTTATCCCTATTACCTCCTCATCTGTCTTATCGGCGGGTTATTCCGAAAGACTTGGTAACTCTTACCATTACACAAACCGGATCATCTCTGCGATTTGGAGGAAATACTCATTGGACCAGATGTCCAAATCAGAAGGACGATCTACAAAAGGAAGTACATCTTGCTTTACCTGATTGATATCTGCCGTTGCGAGTCGTTCGCGTAACAACTGCAGAAACTCCTCCTTCGACACTTCTTGTCCGCTAAACTCACGGATTCGTTCTTGCAGGTGCGCAAAGTTCAACGGCACATTAAATCGGATATACCACTCAAAATCGTACCAATCGCGTCCTTTGATTCGTGTTTTCCAATTGCGATAAACCAGAGCATGCATCTTACCGGCGAACAAGTTCGGCAAAGTGAAACAACGAACCATCAACGAATACGGTTTCATTAGCAGTTTTTGCTCCGTATTAAAACCTAACGGTGGATCTGTATCCAGTTCGATCTTTACTTTGATTGTCTTCTCTGTCCGGAAAGCAATATCATAAGCAGAAGTATCTTCCTTAAGGAAAGCAGACTCTACGCGACCAAAGTTGAGTTTCTCTTTTTTAGTAATGACTACTTCTTTCCCGGTAAACGCAAACACATCTTGGATGGCCTGAAAATAATTCTCCAAGTGGATGTTTGGATTCTTTTCAGTAAGCGAGAAGTCCATGTCTTCAGAGAAACGCTGCAGGTTGTGGAAGATTCGTAGACACGTACCTCCATAGAACGCGGCATGTTCAAAGAAACCTCCTTTTTGCAGGCCGGCAAGCACAATCTGTTGCATTGCTTGGTGTTGCGCATTGAGGCGTTGCTCGGCATTTTGAGGGTTGTATGCCGCTACCATTTCATCGAAAATCGTCATCGTTGGCATAGAGTTATCAAATTTTGTATGATCGTTCGCTTAGGGGATACTTCAGCTATCGCTTGCAGCAATGGTATGTTCATGTCTCGGAGAGCGTCCATATCGAAACGCATATCTTCTTCTAAGAATTGTTCCAATCCTACTAATGAATTGGGCACCTTGGTAGTAAATAGAATTGTATCCACCAAAGCCTTTTCCTGAATCGCAATCATGTAAGAGGATGAGCCTTCCATGCGCGATGTGATACCCAATGCGAAATAAGCACGATCCACATTATGGTACGCAAATGAACCGAATGAATTGCTGAAATTCCGCGCGTGACAAGTCGTGATATTCGTGATTAACATCACTCTTTCCGGAATCAAGCCATACTGCCGTAAGGCATATTGCAGGGACACATAACTCGGTGCATAGAGATGGTTCGCGATGAGCCCTAAACACGGTTCTTGCTGAGTGATTTCTTGTGAGACGATGTATAGACCACGCTTCAGCGGAACAAGATATCCCTGTTCCACCCACAACTTGATCTTAGCATTCGGATTGCTGTAACCAGTGAGCAATGACTTCAGTACGGCGGTACTAACCGGTACATTTCCCAGCGGACGTAATATGTTCCAACTCGAAATCACGCTGCAAAATTACTGCTTTTTTTTGAAATATGCAAATATAATCGCAATTTTTGCGTACAGAAAATGCATTTTTTCTGCATTTACTGTGCGAGATTTGACAAAATGAGCGAATTTTTGTTATCTCCTCATCTGCCTCATCGGCGGCCTGTTCCGAAGGAAATGGTAAAAAATGAATGAGATTATTGAGACTAATGAGACTTTGATACTTTTGTGAGACTTTTTAAGAGTCTATAAATGAGCAATTTAGAGGAGAAAGTCTCAAAGTCTCAAAAATCTCACGACAAAAATTATTATTGTATGACATCCGATCCAATAGACGACGTTTTGGGATGGACGATGGTATGAGTGCTCTTAGGTAGATGGAAGGGTAATAACTAAGTAATAACCAAGTAATATCTAACTAATAACTAACTCGAACTAGCACAAAAGATGCAGAATTGGTGGGTTCGAGTAGCGGGCAATGCGATTGCCCTGAAATGGACATAGACTATTTTACCTACTGGCCTGTCGCGGTGTTGGTCTTTTCTCCACGGATGATGAGAAATCTTAATAATCGTATATTTCTTGAGAGGAAAACAGGAGGTTGCAAACCAGCAAATGACCAGCATAAAACCAGCAAGCAACCACTACTTACTCCCGAAGATGGAAAATCTTAATAATCGTATATTGGGGAGTAAGGTTTCGTTATGACGTAATGAGGTCATGACGTGATGACGAAAGGAGAAGAATAAATAAAAATAGCCGCAGTTTAAACTACGGCTACTTGGGACACTTCTGTCGCTTGTATACTAAAATTATTCTACTTCGATTACCAATCTAACAGCATCACCGTAATGACGATTATTGGAACCGCTTGTAGACAATTCTGCAGGATTTATTACAAAACAATCAGCACTAGTGGTTCCATTTGACGTAGATGTCCAATAAAATCCATAATACCACGTGTTATGCATAGTATTAAATTCGAGACCTTCTCTATCTGCGGCAGCAGGCAAAAAGATAGCCCCATTTTGTTCTAATGTTTTCCACTCTTCAATAGTAAAATTATTAACAAGAGCATAACTTGAATGATCATTTGAAAGATGTGTGCCCGTATTAAAAGTCACTCCTTGTGGCGTCTGCCAATTGTCTGGTAGGAAGATACAACCATTTACACCATTTACACAAGCCATTCCGTACAAATTATCTGCATTGGGGCGACCTTGATAAAGATACGTCCACTCGTCATGATTAAGAGTGAACCAGCCATTATTTATATTTACTCCCCAATCTACAAAGTCACCGTTATAAGTAGAATTTGAGGTTGATGTGTTAACACCAAAATATGTGCTTGCAGTACTCCAACCAAATAAATCAATAAAGCCATCATAAGAAGGATCGCCACAGTTGCTATTGGCCTCTCCCAGAACTTCGTACTGGTTGTCTGCAAATCGCCAAATACTATCTTTCATGTGAAATTGGAGATTTCCTTTTGCGAAACGAACTTTCTTGTCTTCGGCTACAGAGAATACGCCATTTAACGCTCCTTCCGGAATTTCATTTGGACAAACAGTGTCATGGATGGTAATATAAACGGTGTCGTGAACGATTTGTGCACCAGAAATTGTTTCTGTTTGTGAAATAACGTCATCGGTTTTTGATACAACTGGGCGAATTTGCCATCCTTGAGCTGCTGCGCTATAAGAATTATTTATCCATTCCCACACGCGATAAGGATACGTAGGTCCACCCGTACTAGTCCAAAAACCGGGACCTCCAGCATCTTGCACATAAGCGTCTTCCCCACAGTAACCCGATCCCGGTATGAATATATAATTATTATTGGTACCTCTTACTACAATTCCAGATTTGCCGTTTATTGTTGTGTCTTTTCGTGAGCAGTTGGCAGCTAATTCTAAACACTCTTCGTTTGTAGGCATACGCCATTCGCCACCCCACTTTACTCGAGCCACATCATATTCCGTTCCACTAATATTACTTACTGGTATGTTGCCACAATATGTACCAGGGTATGGTGTTAAACATCCCCACCCGTAATATCCACCTAACTGATCAGGAGATGCTGCATCTACATTGCAAGTAGCCCATAGTGTGCCAGAAGGCAAACCTAAATCTACATACTCATGTCCGTTGTATGTTGTTTTGTCACCCTCGGTATTGGGTTTTATCGTATCATGAACTGTCACGTACACCGTATCATGAACCTCTTTAATAATCGTGCGTGGAAGAAGGATGTAGAGTGTGTCTGTTGGCTCGCCCTCACCGAATGTCACACTATCGATTTGAGCGATCGGATTGCCCATCATCAAGTTACCTTGATACCAGAAATACTGGTTCTTTTGTGCGTTTGCACAAATTGCCATTACTAAAACGGCAAGAGTTAAGAAAAATTTTCTCATAATTGTTATTGTTTAATAAATTTAACTGTTTGATTATTCAAAAGTAATAGATAGTCGCCCTGTGGAAGGCTTGTTACGTTGATTAATGTGTGCTCGCCGTCAATTGGAGTTGTTTGCAATAGATGACCATTTAGATCAAAGATATACGCTTTTTCACAATTGGCATTGTCAATAATCAGCATATCTTGTGTTGGATTCGGATAGACACGGCATGTAGTTGCTGCCTGTACATCGTCAATACTTGTGGCTTCGTTTGGTTCGCCATAACGAATATAACGAACATCTTTGATAGCGATTTTTGACAATAGGAAATCGCCGTGAGAGAACACAAAGAGCGAATCTTGCGTCACTTTGACATAGCCGATTCGGGCAAAAGCATTTGCTTGTTCATTGCCGCTTAGCGGTTGAATGACAAGTGACGTTTCTGCTATCGTCGCTATCGCAACGAATAGCAATGAGAGAGTAAGTAGTTTTCTTTTCATAAGCAGTAATATTTTGATATAGATAATTCATATATACACACGAAAAACGTGAGGCTTGTTAGCTTCAATCTGGGTTCTTTAGGTTCTGGACTACCTTCTTTCACCAAATATCTACAGAACAAGGCTCACGTAAATACGCGAGTAAAAGCCTTGCCCTTGGTGAAAGATTCTTAAAAATTGTCCAGATTTAAAAGAATCCAAGTTTTAGCTTAATGCTTTATTTTAATATGTCTGCGCAACGCTTTGCGCTTTGGTTGATCGGTCAAACTTGGCCGATAGATGTTTATGTGGAGTATAGCGGACTCGAACCGCTCACCTCAACACTGCCAGTGTTGCGCTCTAGCCAGATGAGCTAATACCCCATAAGCACGCGCACGTATGAGTGTGCGCGTACCTTAATTATACTACACCGCTGAAGCCCATGAACGCCATGGCCAGAAGACCGGCGGTCAGAAGGGCAATAGGCGTACCTTTCATTGCCTCAGGCACTTTGGCTAAGGCGAGTTGCTCGCGGATACCGGCGAACAGGATGAGTGCAAGACCGAAGCCCAGTGCTGTTGCGAAAGCAAACAGTGTGCCGGTCAGCATTCCGTGCTCTGCGCCCATCGGCAACTTCTCCGTGCCGTTAGCTACCAAGATAGCTACACCGAGAATACAGCAGTTGGTGGTAATAAGCGGCAGGAACACACCCAGCGCCTGATAAAGCGCCGGACTCACCTTCTTCAGCATGATCTCAATCATCTGCACGAGGGCGGCGATGATGAGGATGAAAAGGATGGTCTGCAGGAACTCCAGACCCCATTTAACCAGCAACATTTGTAACAAATATGTTACAACCGTAGCGAGCGTGAGCACGAAGATTACGGCTGCACTCATACCCATCGCGGTGTCGATTTTCTTACTTACTCCCAGGAACGGGCAGATACCCAAGAACTGGCTCAATACGATATTATTAACAAATATCGCAGAGATGAAAATCAAGAAGTAAACCATAATTATTTTTTCTGGATTTTGTTAATAATGACCATTAAATATGCCAGTGCGATGAACGCACCCGGAGCGAGGACGAATACCAGTGCACCGTAGTTATCCGGGAAGAGGTGGAAGCCGAAGCAAGCACCTGTTCCGAGTAACTCACGGATAGCACCGAGAATAGTGAGCGCCAGGGTGAAACCCAGACCCATGCCGATGCCGTCGAGAGCGCTGAGGCCTACGCTGTTCTTCGCTGCAAAAGCTTCTGCACGTCCGAGAACGATACAGTTCACCACGATCAGCGGAATGAACAGACCCAGCACGTCATAGATAGCCGGCACATAAGCCTGCATCACCAGTTGAACCAGCGTCACGAACGTAGCGATGACTACGATGAAAGCAGGGATACGAACTTTGTCCGGAATAAGATTCTTTAGCAGCGAGATTACGATATTCGAGCATATGAGCACGAACATCGTCGCCAGACCCATGGACATACCGTTGATGGCGCTGGTCGTCGTTGCCAGCGTCGGACACATACCGAGAACCAGTACAAACGTCGGGTTCTCTTTCAGAAGACCGTTGGTCAATGTTTTGAATGCGTTACTCATGACTTACCTCCGTTTCTTCAATGATTACTTCTTCTTCAACCACCACAGTTGAGTCAACTGCTTGCAGTTGGCTGGCACCGGTGTGTGCTTCTACATCGCTGCCTTTGAACTCCGCATAAGCCTGATTGATGGCCTTGAGGAAGGCGCGCGAAGAGATCGTAGCCGCTGTGATAGCATCTATCTCACCGCCGTCTTTGCTTACAGCAAACTTACCGTCAGCCTTGCGGCCGATGATGTTCTGATTCGGCTTATCTGCGTTCTTGAACCAATGCTCGATATGCGAACCCAGACCCGGAGTCTCTTGATGCTCGAGAATCTCGTAACCGAGGATGTTGCCCTCTGCATCAAAACCAACCATCAGACGAATCGGACCGCCGAAACCGTCCACGGTCGTCTCAATAGCCGTTCCGTCTTCATGTCCGGCGAGTACAGCCAGTTTGGCAGCCTCCTGTTTCGCTTTCTTTTGCGCTTCGATATTTTCGAGCGTCAGCATGTAAACGCCTGCCAGCGCACCGGCAGCTACCATCGAGATGATGGTAAGGCTCAGTGCCATATTCTTAAATGAACTTTGTAACTTTTCCATAGCTGTCCTCCTTATTTTTTCTTCTCGCCGAAACGTTGCGGACGAATCTTGTTCAACAATGGAACGCACGCGTTCATGATCAGGATAGCGAACGACATACCTTCCGGATAAGCACCCCAGGTACGGATCACCATCATGATGAAGCCGATGCCGATACCGAAGATGATCTTGCCCCAAGCGCTCATCGGGCTGGTCACGTAGTCCGTAGCCATGAAGAATGCACCGAGCATCAAACCACCGCTCAGCAGCTGGTATGCTACATATTGGCTGCTCTCCATGCCTTCCGGCGTACCGATCCAAGCGAAGAGCGCTACGGTAGCGATGATGCTTACCGGGATATGCCAGGTGATCACTCGTGCGCAGATGAGGAACAAACCGCCGAGGATCAGTGCCAACGCACACACCTCACCGAGGCTACCGCCCATTGCGCCCAAGAACGCGTCACGCAGCGCCGGCAGGTTCTCCATCACACTCAGGTCACCGGTCTTCGCCATATGCTTGAGGTAATAGAGCGGGGTAGCACCCGTCTCTGCATCCAGATAACTCGTTGCAAAACCCTTTGCCAACGGCCAAGTGGTCATCTGCGCCGGGAAAGAAATCAACAGGAACACACGACCTACCAAAGCGGGGTTGAAGGGGTTTTGACCCAGACCGCCGAAGGTCATCTTACCTACACCGATAGCGACAACCGCACCGATGAGCACAATCCACCAATCGATACTCGACGGCAGGTTGAATGCGAGAAGCAGACCTGTCAGGACAGCCGAAAGGTCGCCGATGGTCTGGCGTTGCTCTTTGAGCACAAAACGACCGATAAGCCACTCGGTCAGCACACAAGCTGCAACCGAGATAGCGGCCGTGATCAGTGCTCCCCAACCGAACTCAAACACGGAAACCACGTAAGCAGGAACCAGCGCGAGAATCACAAAAAGCATGTTCTTGCGCACGCTGTCACCGCCGTGGACGTGAGGAGCCGGAGAAGTAATGAAATTGCTCATATCTTTAATTCTTTAATTCTTTAATTCTTTCACTCTTTAATTTGTTATTTCTTCTCTGCCGCGGCAGCAGCTGCTCTTTCCCGCAAAATAGCACCTACTTTTGCTTTCGCGGGACGGATACCGTCGAGCAGACGACGATGAGCAGGACAGGTATAGACGCAGCAACCGCAGTCGATACAATCCATCACGTCGTGTTTCTCGCACTCCTCCCACATCTCGAGTTGACTCAAGCGTTGCAGCAGATACGGCTCCAGACCCATCGGACAAGCCTGTACGCACTTACCGCAGCGGATACAGTTCTCTTCCTCCGGACGAATACTCTCTTTCTCATCGAGGAAGAGCAGTCCGCTCAGACGTTTGTTAGCCGGCATACCTTCGGTATGATCCATCGCGCGACCCATCATCGGACCACCGCCGATAATCTTACCCGTATGAGCAGGAACGCCGCCTGCCAATGCAATCACTTCATCGATCGGCGTACCGAAACGAACGGAGTAGTTACCCGGTTTGGCCACGTGCTTACCCGTTACGGTCATCACACGGCTGATGAGCGGTTTGTTCTTCTGAACAGCCTCATAAACAGCGAAGATAGTAGCGACATTATCCACTACCGCACCTACCTCGATAGGCAGTGCACCGCTCGGAACCTGACGACCGATACAAGCGTCAATGAGCTGTTTCTCACCGCCTTGCGGATAACGCAACTTAAGCGGCATCACCTCGATACCTAACTTGCTCTGCGCCAGCGAACGCATGTGCTCGATGGCATCTTTCTTATTGTTCTCGATACCGATGATTGCACGGTCCACACCCAATGCTTTCTTCAAAATCTCAATACCGATGATAATCTCTTCGCCGTGCTCCAGCATTAACTGGTGGTCACAAGTCAGGTACGGCTCGCACTCTACGCCGTTGACAATCAGCACTTCGGCTTTCTTGCCCGGAGGCGGCAGCAACTTCACGTGTGTCGGGAAGCAAGCGCCACCCAGACCTACGATACCGGCTGCGGCAATCTTGTCGATGATCGCCTTCGGCTCTAAGGTACACTGACGAACCAGGTCCGGCTTGCGGTCGATCTCCGGCAACCACTCGTCGCCTTCTACGTCGATGAAGATACACTGCATCGGTGCACCCCATGCGTCGGTAGCCTGGTCGATCTTCGTTACCGTACCGCTTACCGGCGAACAGATGTTCGCACTCACGAATCCACCGGCCTTGGCCAGCAATTCGCCTACTTTCACTTTTGCTCCAACTTCTACTACAGCCTGTGCCGGCGCACCGATGTGTTGTACCAGCGGAATAATCGCTTGCTTCGGCAGCGGGCACTCCGTAATCGGCTGGTGAGCAGAGAATTGTTTGTTGTCCTGCGGATGAACTCCGCCTATCTTAAATGTTCTCATAACTTCTGCGCCATTAAAATAGAATTGGGGAACGATGCTTTTGGCGTAGCCAAAGCTTTAATCTTAGCTGCGATGACCGGATCGAAGCCCTTTTTCTCGCCACCCTCTTGCGCAGCAGGAGCTGCAGCTTCTTCGGCATCCGAAGGCGTCAGAATTCGCTTCACATCGTCCATCGTCGGTTCACCGCCCACAGGGCAGGACAGACCGTCAATACCGCCCGCCTTCACGCACGCTTCCGCGAAGTTTCGGCAACCGGCAAATCCGCATCCGCCGCAGTTGGCTCCGGGCAGCACGGCTGCCACCAGGTCAATGCGCGGATCTTCTTCCACTTTGAAGATCAGGCTGACAACATACAGCAGCACGGCGGCTACCAATCCTGTCACACCCAAAACTCCCATAGAAATCAGAATCAGATTCATGTTGTTTGTTATTTTTAGTTGTTATTATATCTTTCGTGCTGTAAAGGTAAACTGTGTCTGCAGCCGGTGCTTGAACACACTCAACCCGATGTAATAGAGCGCGATTCCGCAGAGGGAAAGTGTTCCCACGACTGCCTCGCTCCATTCCGTAGCGAAATCCAGCACGGCGATGATACCCATCATTACAACAAACGGTAAGATATAGGCAAGCAAAACCGCTTTCCATGCCAAACGCTCGCGTACTTCCACCTCCACTTGGTCACCCGGCTGTAACTTCTCCAGCATCACCACGTCCATTTCTTTTTGCTGACTCTCGGCCGACATACACATTGATTTGGCCTTGCATGCTGAGCATGCACTGGTCTGAATAATCTCTACGTGCGCTATTTCGCCGCTCACGCTCAGTACCACTCCTGTATGTCGAATCAGTTCATCCATAAACATAAAAAGCGTGCAAAGATACGAATAATTTTTCATATACGCAAGTGCGCGCGAACTTTTTGTTAAAAAAACACGTTTTTTGTCAAAAAAAACCAAAACTTTCCACTTTCCACTTTCCACTTTCAACTTTTCTTTGTACTTTTGCATGCTAATTTTGACCTATTATGCCCAGACATACAATTAAATCAAGGGATATTTCGTTGGATCAGCCGGAAGAAAGAGCCATCCGGGTGGAGAAACTCAGTGGTCTGCAGGCGATTCGTACTTTCTTGGCTGACCGTCGTGTGCGGATGGTCATCGGCGTATTGTTGCTGATGTTTGCCATCTTCGCTTTGCTCGCGTATGTCAGTTTTCTCTTCACCGGTGCGTTTGACCAGGATATCTTGTCTTTGAGCCGCACAGAACGCATTGCTAACCGCGAGACAATCCGTAATATGTTGGGTCTGCCCGGAGCCGATCTGGCGCATTTTCTGATAAACGGCAGTTTTGGATTTGCGAGTCTGCTGCTCATACTGATGATTGGTATCTACGGCCTGCGTATCATGCATGTTTTCCGGGATATCCCGGCGATTAAACTCTTCTGCTGCACGGTCTTCCTCGTGCTATGGGGCTCCATCACCTTGGGCTTTGCCCAACAGATGGTGCATCTCGGCGTCTTCCTTTGGGGCGGACAATTCGGTGCCTGGGCAGCGCGGTGGTTAACGAGTTATGTTCAGATCACCGGCATCATATTGATCCTCGTTTTCTCGATGGTCATCTTCCTCATCGTCTCCGATCCGCGTTTCATCGATCGTTGCAAAGCTTTCGGCGCTTGGTGTAAGAAATTATTTACGCGCAAGCCGAAACCGGACTCTCCGGAAACGCCGGACGAGATCACCCTCGACATCCCCGTTGAGGACTCGCCCGACCCGTCTGCTTCGTCCGACCTGTCCGACGAAGTGACCTTCACCATCGATCCGATCCGGGAAGAACCAGAACCCGCGCCGGTGATGGATGAACCGCTTGGCGATGAACCGATACCTATGGATACGCTGGATACTCCGGAATCGCCGGAAAATCCGGACTTAACGATCGAAGATGTTATCGAAGACAAACTCTACGACAAGGACCCGGATAAGATCCTCGAAAAACTCGGACCGTACGATCCGCGCAAAGACCTCGAGTTCTTCAAGTTCCCGTCGCTCAATCTGCTCAAAGTCTATGACAACGAAGCCGCGCCGGTCATCAACGAAGAGGAGCAGCGGGCGAACGGTGCACGCATCGTGACGACCCTGCGCAACTACGGCATCGAGATCGACTCCATCAAAGCAACCGTCGGACCGACCGTCACGCTCTATGAGATAGTACCGAAAGCCGGTATTCGCGTAGCGAAGATCCAAGCGCTGGAGAACGATATCATGATGTCGCTCTCCGCTACCGGTATCCGTATCATCGCGCCGATGCCGGGTAAAGGAACCATCGGTATCGAGGTGCCGAACGAGAAACCGCAAGTCGTCTCCATGCACTCCGTCATCGCCTCCAAACGTTTCCAGGAAGAGTCGAAGATGAAACTGCCGGTGGCGTACGGCCGAACGATCACCAACGAGGTCTTTATGTTCGACCTCGCCAAGACCCCGCACCTCCTCGTGGCCGGTGCTACGGGAACAGGTAAGTCCGTTGCCATCAATGCCATCATCACCTCGCTCCTTTATAAGAAGCACCCGGCGGAGTTGAAACTCGTGATGGTGGATCCGAAGATGGTGGAGTTTGCGCCGTATAAACCGCTCCTCAAGCACTATCTCGCGGCGATGCCGGACACCGATCCCGAGCAGATTGTCATCACCGATTGCGACCGCGTCATCAACACGCTCAACTCGCTCGTCATCGAGATGGAGAACCGCTACAAACTGCTCATGGACGCCGGTGTGCGTAACCTCGAAGACTATAACGATAAGTTCGTGCGTCGCCGCCTGAACCCGAACAAACTCGTGGCGGACAGCCTGCATCACCAATACCTGCCTTATATCGTCATCATCATCGACGAGTACGGCGATTTCATCATGCAGGCCGGCAAACAGGTCGAGACGCCTATTGCGCGTATCACGCAGAAAGCGCGCGCCGTAGGTATGCATATGATTCTCGCTACCCAGCGTCCTTCCGTCAATATCGTCACGGGTGTCATCAAAGCGAACATCCCGACGCGTATCGCGCTGCGCACGCAATCTGTCATCGACTCGCGCACCGTGCTTGATGCCAAGGGAGCCGAACAACTCATCGGTCGCGGTGACTCGCTCTATGCCGGCAACGCGTCCATCACCCGTGTGCAATGCGCCTTTGTGGACACGCCCGAAGTGGACGAGATCGTCAAGCATATCTCCAAACAGCAGCGTTATACCGAGCCTTACCAACTGCCCGAATATGTCGGTGAAGGAGGCGAAGGCGATGCACTCGCACCGGGCAGCGTAGATATGAAACGTCTCGATCCGATGTTCGCAGACGTCGCCCGTTACGTAGTAACGAAACAGGAAGGTTCGACCTCGCGCCTGCAACGTGCGTTCGAAATCGGTTATAACCGAGCAGGTAAATTGTCCGACCAACTCGAGGCAGCCGGCATCGTCGGACCCAACAAAGGACCCAAGGGCCGCGACGTACTCATCACCGACCTCGATCAACTCGATAAACTGCTCGAAGAATTAGGAGTAAAATGAAAGGTGAAAATTGAAAGATGAAAGGATTATTGATCATATTATCGGTTCTCAGTTCGTTCCTGACGAACCTGGAGACGAAGACCCTTCAGTCGGACTTCACCATTACGGTGGCCGAAGAGGTCAATGCGCCGATGAACTATCCCGGCACCATCACCATGAGCGGAGACTGTTTCCGCCTCACGATGTTCGAACTCGATGCTGCCTATGACGGAAAGACGATGTATATGTATGCCGGCGACATCGATGAACTGACGCTCACTAACCCCACCGAAGAGGAACTCATCGAGACGAATCCCTTCCTCTACGCCAAAGCCCTCGTGCCGGTATGCAACGTCACGGAACGCGCAACCAACGAGGACAAAGAAACGATCATCACGCTCACGCCGAAAGATCAATCAATCGGAATCAACCGCTTCGTACTCAAAGTGCGCAACGCCGATCTGATGCCGCTCTTCATCGAGATCAAAGAAGGCAACAAAATCTCGACACTCAAAATGAAAGAACCCAAATTTATCAATACAAAACCTGAATACGTGATCACGGCGAAAGACGGCACGTATGTCAATGATATGCGCTTATGAAAGTGAAATGCCTTATAATCGGTTCCGGTCCTGCCGGCTACACCGCAGCTATCTATGCGGCGCGTGCGAACCTGCAGCCGGTACTCATCGAAGGTCCGCAACTCGGCGGACAACTGACCACCACTACCGAAGTGGAGAATTTCCCGGGTTATCCGGACGGTGTAGAACCCTTCACGATGATGGATGACATGCGTCGCCAAGCCGAACGCTTCGGCACAACCTTCGTCTCCGGCATCGTCACCAAAGTGGAGTTTGCAACTCCCGTAACCGGTAACCCCTCCCCCATAACCCATAAGGTCTGGGTCGAAGACACAGACCTCTATGAAGCCGATGCAGTCATCATTGCTACCGGTGCGTCTGCCAAATACCTCGGCATCGAGTCCGAGCGTACCTATCGCGGGCGCGGTGTGAGCGCCTGTGCTACCTGCGACGGCTTCTTCTACCGTAAAAAGACGGTTGCCGTAGTAGGCGGTGGAGACACAGCCTGCGAAGAAGCGAACTACCTCGCCGGACTCTGCGAGAAGGTCTATATGATTGTCCGCAAACCCTACCTCCGCGCTTCGGAGATCATGCAGCAGCGCGTACTCAACAACCCGAAGATCGAAGTGCTCTTCGAGCATAACACGCTCCAACTGACGGGTGAAGGCAAAGTGCAGGGCGCAGACCTCGTCTTCCGCAAAGGTGAACCCGATGAAGAGATCCGTCACATTGCCATCGACGGTTTCTTCCTCGCTATCGGTCATCATCCTAATACCGAACTCTTCAAGGATTACCTGCATCGCGATGCCGAAGGCTATATCCTCGTCGAGGGCGACAGTCCGCGAACGAACGTACCCGGAGTCTTCGCCGCCGGTGACTGCGCCGACCCGCACTACCGTCAGGCCATCGTGGCCGCCGGATCGGGTGCCAAAGCCGCTATCGAGGCAGACAAATACATTAAGAGCCTATAAATAACAAATCAAAAATAACAAATTACAAATCAAACAATCTAATTCTATGTGGTTAAAAGATTCATCTATCGGCCGTAAGTTCGTGATGTCGATCAGCGGCTTGGCATTGGTGCTCTTCCTCCTTTTCCACGGCTGTATGAACCTCGCTGTGGTTTTCTCGGAAGAAGCCTACAACACGATCTGCCACCTCTTGGGTGCTAACTGGTATGCCCTCATCGGCACACTCGGTCTGGCTTTCCTCGTGCTGGTGCATTTCAGTTATGCCATCTACCTCACCATCCAAAACCGTGCTGCACGTGGTAATGACCGTTACGCAGTGACGGGTGCGAAAGAAGGAGTAGAGTGGGAGTCGGAGAACATGTTGGTACTTGGTATCATCGTAATCTGTTTCCTCTGCTTGCACCTCTACAATTTCTGGTACAAGATGCAGTTCGCGGAGATCATCGGTGTACAAACCGGTGCTTTCGACCCGCAGAACGGTGCGGCATTCGTAAAAGCGCTCTTCACTGAACCTGTATGGGGACAAGTGTATAGCGTGCTCTACCTCATCTGGCTCTGTGCGCTCTGGTTCCACCTCCGTCACGGTGTATGGTCTGCATTGCATACCATCGGATGGAACAACCTCGTATGGATGAAACGTATCAAAGTGATCGGCGTTTGCGTAGCTACTCTTGCTGTGCTGCCGTTCGCAATTGTTGTATTGTATTACCTGGGTATGGGCATTGGCATGCTCTGCGCCGCTTAATGATTTACGACTATGGCAACTAAGAAAGAAGAGATTAAAGAAGCTGCTGTTAAGGCGGCTAAGAAAGTAGCCGTAAAGGCTGCTGAGGCTGCACTGGATGTAGCAGAAGCTGCAGTAAATAAAGTAGCAGAGGCCATGAAAGAGGCTGCTATTCCGGTGATTACTCCCGAGATGGCGAAGATCCCTGCAGGACCGCTGGAGCTCAAGTGGACGAACTATAAGAACCATCAGAAACTCGTTAACCCTGCTAACAAACGTCGTCTGGATGTGATTGTTGTCGGTACGGGTTTGGCCGGTGCTTCGGCTGCGGCTTCGTTGGCTGAGATGGGATTCAACGTGCTCAACTTCTGTATCCAGGATAGTCCGCGTCGTGCGCACTCGATTGCTGCACAGGGTGGTATCAATGCTGCGAAGAACTATCAGAACGACGGTGACTCCGTTTATCGTCTTTACTACGATACCATCAAGGGTGGTGACTATCGTGCTCGTGAGGCGAACGTTTATCGTCTTGCGGAAGTATCCAACAATATCATCGACCAGTGCGTAGCACAAGGCGTTCCTTTCGCACGTGAATACGGAGGTCTGCTCGACAACCGTTCCTTCGGTGGTGCGCAGGTAAGTCGTACCTTCTATGCTAAGGGTCAGACCGGTCAGCAGTTGTTGCTCGGTGCGTACAGCGCCCTCAGCCGTCAGATCGGTAAAGGCAAAGTGAAGATGTACACCCGCTATGAGATGCTCGATATCGTGCTCATCAAAGATGAGAACGGTGAGCAACGTGCTCGCGGTATCATCGCTCGTAACCTCGTTACCGGCCGCATCGAGCGCTTCTTCGCGCATGCTGTCGTAGTAGGTTCGGGTGGTTACGGCAACACCTTCTTCCTCTCCACCAACGCCATGGCTTCCAACGGTTCGGCTGCTATGCAGATGTACCGCCACGGAGCATTGTTCGCAAACCCTTGCTACGCACAGATCCACCCGACCTGTATCCCGAAGCACGGTGACTTCCAATCCAAACTGACCCTCATGTCGGAGTCCCTCCGTAACGATGGTCGTATCTGGGTTCCGAAGAAACTCGAAGACGCAAAACGTCTCCAGGCTGGTGAGATCAAAGGTCGTGACATCCCCGAAGAAGATCGTGACTACTATCTCGAGCGTCGTTATCCGGCATTCGGTAACCTCGTTCCGCGTGACGTAGCTTCGCGTGCTGCTAAAGAGCGTTGCGACAAAGGCTATGGTGTCAACAACACCGGTCTCGCTGTCTTCCTCGACTTCTCCGACGCTATCCAGCGTCTCGGCAAGGATGTGGTTGCACAGAAATACGGTAACCTCTTCCAGATGTACGAGAAGATCGTGGACGAGAACCCGTACGAGAACCCGATGATGATCTTCCCGGCTATCCACTACACGATGGGTGGTATCTGGGTGGACTACGAGCTCCAGACGACCGTCAAAGGTCTGTTCTGTATCGGTGAGGCGAACTTCTCCGACCACGGTGCTAACCGTCTCGGTGCTTCCGCGCTGATGCAAGGTCTCGCTGATGGTTACTTCGTTCTTCCGTACACCATTCAGAACTACCTCTCCGACCAGATCGGTGTTCCGCGTATGTCTACTGACCTGCCGGAATTCGCAGAGGCAGAGAAAGCCGTTCAGGACAAGATCGACCGCCTCATGGCGATCAAGGGTAACCGTTCGGTTGACTCGATCCACAAAGAGCTTGGTCTTATCATGTGGGACTTCGTTGGTATGGGTCGTACGGCTGAAGGACTCAAAGAAGGTATCAAGAAGATCGATGCCATCAAGAAAGAGTTCTGGACCAACGTCTATATCCCGGGTGAGGCTAACAGCCTCAACAACGAGCTCGAGAAAGCCCTCCGTCTGGCTGACTTCATCGAGATCGGTCGTCTGATGGCTGTGGATGCACTCCATCGTGAGGAGTCTTGCGGTGGTCACTTCCGCGAGGAATACCAGACACCGGAAGGTGAAGCGCTGCGTCAGGATGACAAGTTCGCATATGTCGGCTGCTGGAAATATATGGGCGACGACAAGGAGCCGCAACTCATCAAAGAGCCGCTGGATTACGAGTTCACCGAAAGGAAGACGAGAAATTATAAAAACTAAAGTTTTTAATAAGTTTAGTGTTTAGAGTTTAGTGTTTAGAGTAGTTTAAAGTTGAAAGTTGTGGAGTTCTTCGGTTATCGAAACTTAGTGGCTTACCAGAAAGCGAAAGAAGTACGGAAACAGGTTTACCGACTCTTAAAGCAGTTTCCTAAATCCGAACAATTCGCTTTGTGTGATCAATTACGCCGTGCTGCTGTTTCTATAACATCAAATATTGCAGAAGGTATAACCCGATATTCAGCAAAGGATAAGGTTCATTTTTTAGAGATTTCCTATGGTTCTCTTATGGAAGTAATGAGCCAAATAGAAGTAGCTGAAGAAGAACAATATATAACAACTGAGCAATTTCACAATATAGAAATATTAATTGCGGACACAGCTCGTTTGTTGTCTGGTTTGCAGAAAAGTTATATAACTCCAAGTGAAAACTCTCAACAATAAACTATTAACTACACTCAACTCTCAACACTCAACTACACTAAACACTAAACACTCAACACTCAACTAAATAAATCATGGATCAGTATATTGATATCAAAGTACGGGTATGGCGTCAAGCCGGCCCGAAGGCGCAAGGCCATTTCGAGACATATGATCTCAAGCACGTCTTCCAAGGTGCTTCGTTCTTGGAGATGATCGACATCCTCAACGAGCAACTCGTTGCAGAGCATAAAGACCCTGTTACCTACGATCACGACTGCCGTGAGGGTATCTGCGGTATGTGCTCCATGTACGTCAACGGTCACCCGCACGGACCTGACAGCGCCATCACGACCTGCCAGCTCCACATGCGTAAGTTCAAAGACGGTGAGACCATCACCGTAGAACCGTGGCGTAGCCGTGCGTTCCCTGTAATCAAAGACCTGATGGTGGATCGCGGTGCGTACGACAAGATCATGCAGGCCGGTGGTTTCGTTTCCGTCAACACCGGTGGTGTACCTGACGCAAACGCAATACCTATTCCGAAGCCCGTAGCTGACGAGGCGATGGACGCTGCGTCCTGTATCGGTTGCGGTGCTTGTGCTGCGGCTTGTAAGAACGGTTCGGCGATGCTCTTCGTTTCCGCGAAGGTTTCGCAACTCGCTCTCCTGCCGCAAGGTAAGATCGAGGCTGCGGCGCGTGCGAAAGCGATGGTGGCTAAGATGGACGAACTCGGATTCGGTAACTGTACCAACACCGGTGCATGTGCTGCTGAGTGCCCGAAGTCCGTTAGCCTCGCTAACATCGCTCGTCTCAACCGCGAGTTCCTCTGCGCGAAGTTCCAAGACTAACCGCGTCATCGGCTATAGATGGCCGATCATAGCCCGAGGGCGGCTGATACCCGCCCTCGGTGCACCATTTAACGAAATAGAATGCATATGAAAAAGTTCACTTCTGTATGTCTGGTGCTGCTGTTTGCAGTGGGTAGTTTCGCGCAGACGCTCACGGTTGCCGAAGCGATCGCTATCGGACAAACCTTGGATAACAAGTCCACTTCAACCGAGACTTATACCATTGAGGGATACGTCAACGCCATTGACGAGAATAGTTTCAATACCTCGTACAACAACATGACCTTCTGGATTGCCGACACGCGCGGCAATGCAGCCGCTACCCTCTCTGGCGCCTTGCAGTGTTATCGTTGCCGTCCGGATAGAGAGTTGGTGGTGGGAGATAAAGTGCGTGTGGTGGCGCCGCTGAAGCACTGGTACGAGACGATAGAGACGGGTAAAATCAACGCACCTGTTACCTGGTTGGAATCCGCACCGGAAGATCCAGATCCCGAAGATCCCGATCCGCAAGAAGTGACGGGGTCCCTCCGCGTGTGCGCGCAAAACCTAAATAATTATTATTATAACTATACCCAAACGACCCGCCCGAGTTATAGCGACGAAGCGGGATTTCAAGAGAAGACGCAGAAGATCGTCAACGCCATGTTGGCTATCGACGCGGATATCTATGCTTTCTGCGAAGTGGAAGCGACTCCGATCGCGCTCCAGCATCTGGCTGAAGCGATGAATACGCAAGCCGGAGCGGCAGGCCGCTATGTCGCGGTGAGTGACGGTATCGACTACACCTGGTATGAAGGTATTTCGGATAATCAGATCAAGTCCGGCTTCATCTATCGTACGGACAAAGTGACTACGGTGGGCACCAACTCAGGCGCGGTGGCCGGTAACGGCTATTATGCCCATACCATGCGTATCCAGGCTTTCCGTCAACTCGAGAACGGCGAGAAACTGGTGGTTAGCATGAACCATTTCAAAGCCAAGGATAACTCGTCCGACCAAGGAGGGGCCATGCGTGAAACCAATGCGACAAATCTTCTGAATGCACTTAAAAAAGTAAATACAGATCCCGATATCTTGGTGCTCGGAGACCTCAACTGCCAAGTGGGCGAAACGCCTATCACAATGATCACCGATGCCGGCTATGAGGAGCAGTTGCTCAAGTACGACCCATATGCTTGGTCGCATTGTTACGGCAGCGGAGAATTGATCGACCACGTCTTCGCGAACGCCTCTATGGCCGACCAAATCGTCAATGCCTACGTCAAGCATGTCTCCGCCTATAAGTGCAACCCGGCGGTGAGTTCCTGGGAGTCCTGGTCCGACCATGACCCATATGTTGTGGAGATCAACCTGCATACAGAAGTTCCGGAGACGCCCTGCGAAGATATCGATGCGAGTTATTTGGCTACCGGAGGTACGGGCTTAGGCGATATAACAGCCGAGAAAATCTCCGGCTCGTATAACTGGCGCTATCAATCGAATTATGGCGCAACTTGTCAGAATAAAGGAGGCGAGAACTGGCTCTTGACACCGGCATATGAGATGTCGCAGTCGAAGAGCGTGAACATCGCTTTCGATCATACCATCGGCTATGCCAATGCGGATAATATGACGAATGAGATGACGCTCTGGGTAACGCCGGATTTCAGTGGGGTAGCAGATTCCGAATGGCATCAGTTGACGATTCCGACCTATCCGACGCTCAATAAGAACTGGCCGGATTTTGTCCATGCGAGTGTGGATGTGCCGACGGAATACCTGGGTACCAAAACGGCTTTCGGCTTTAAGTATGCAGTGCCTTCGGATGCAGCGAAATCGCCGACTTGGGAAATCCAGAACCTGCGTATCACAGCCCAATGCGAAGGTGCAGCGTCCGACGTAGAGAATGTCAGCGAGCAACAGCAAGCGTATAAAACACTCCGCCACGGACAACTGATTATCATCCGCAGCGGAGTAGAGTATACCGTTACCGGCCAGCGCCTTTATTAATCGGCGCGCCGGCCGAATAGATCAAAGGTCGCGTCCTCTCGGAGGATAAGCACCTGACCATTGCGCAGTACTTTATGTGCTGCGCTTGGTTTTTGTATATGGTCGATATCTGTCGGCGTAGAAGGGTAGGACAGCTGAATACCGTAGATATTGATACCGCTGTTGGCGGAATAGAGATAGAGCCGCGTTGCAGCGCCATTGTATTCATACGTCGCCTCGTTGATAGCACCTGCCGGAGCAGACATTGTACCAATCACATTGCCGAATGAACCCTCGGCGATATTCAGTGTGCGCGGGTCGCCGGAGTTGCTACTACTCGTTAACCATACCGTCACCGAGCATTTTCCCGTCACCTCAAACCAAAGATGGCGGTAGTTGGCATTGCCCGCACCGCCGAACTTAAGACGATGGGTGAAATCGTATTCTCCTACCGTCTGGGCCGACTCATCTATCGTGATGGCTTTGTCCGCCGTAGCAACGATATGCAGGTCGCGCACTACGGTTTCCGAAGTGATTGTCCCTAAGTCGTTGAAATCGTCGTCGGAGATGTTCCAGAAATCAGACACCACGGGTTGCGGTTCCGGATCATCGCCGTCGCAACTTGAACTCACTTCGGCTTCCTCGCTGACGCTCAATGTTGCACCCGCACCGCAAGACGCATTGATCACCATCTTCTTCGCCGCAGAAGCAGTCATCTGATCGTAGGCATACATCGGCGCGGAAACACTGCCTTCGTCGGAAGGTAAATTGCCGGAGCAGTTGACAAACATACAGGAGTTGCTCGAATCGCCGAACGGATTCCAGATTTTACTGGGTTTGTTGGCTTTGCCGGCAAAGGTGCAGCCCTCGAAATAGCAACTGGCGTTCTCCGGTCCTACGTAGTAGTCTGCTACAGACGAGTTCCAGTAGCAGTTCAGGAAATGAAGCAGGCAATTGCGGCAACGCGTCATACGTTGCTTGCAACCCTCGTCCCACCAGCAAAACGCGTACGTGATGTTATACGTTCCGTCGGACGGCTTGTCGTTTGAACCTGAACCCACCAGATTGCTGAAACGGTGGTCGTTGGCGCCACCCGAACCACCCGCTTTCGGCTCTTTCAGATAGCGAAAACGACACCAACTCACGGTGATATTATCCGCAGTACTCTTGATATCGAAATTGCCGTCTACGCCGTCTTGGAAATCGCAGTGGTCCACCCATACATTCGTCGCCTTGTCCAAACACAAATTATCCCATCCGTCGCAGTCGTACGCACCGGGACCCTCGAACGTCAGGTTACGAAGAATAATATTATTGCCCTTGAGGTATAAGATACCCGAATTATCTTGGTTCTGCTGGTTCGAGATCAATTTCTTTCCGGGCAATGCCATGATCGTCAGATTGGACTTGTCCGTACTGATATGATTGTTTACGGTGATGTCCTGCGTGATGATGATGACGCGGTTGCTTTTTTTCAACGCATCCACCAACTGACTCTCGTTGCTCACAAGTATAGGCGTAGCGTCTCCGCCACCCGTCACGTTTCCGGCATAACCCCAACTACTTGTCGCGCAATAGTTTACTGCCTGCAGCCCCATCGCCGCCCAAAGCATTACTGAAAAGAGAAATGGTCTCATATTTTTGGTGTTTATCTATGTTGTATATTTAAATTATTTTTTGTATCTTTGCACTCGATTTGCATCTAAGGGATGGATTAAGGCCGATATCTATGTAGTGTTATAGACTGTCAAAAACGTTCTGTCACCATCCCTTATACATCTAAAAACTGGATAGTTCATTGGGCTTTTGACCCCGCATTCGCAACGATAGTGTTCAGATGTATGCGATGACAAATCAAGCAATAAATCAAGTATCATTATGACTTACATTGGCATTGACGTTAGTAAGGATTCGTTCGTGGTAGCTTATCCAGGAAAATGTGGTTACACCACAAAGTCTTTCCCTAACACCACTAGTGGTGTGCGCAAGTTTTTGCAATCTCTTCCAGAAGAGAGCCACTGTGTTATGGAGGCTACCGGCAACTACAGTATGTTACTGCTCTATCTCCTCCAAGAGTCTAACATTACAGTCAGCATGGAGAACCCGCAGAAGATTAAAAACTTCTCGCGTGCCATGATGAGCGTCACTAAGACAGACGAGATAGATGCCAAGCTGATTGCTATGTATGGCGAGAAAATGAATCCTGCGCCCTACAAGATTCCCTCGGAGAGTATTATTCTGCTTAAGCAGAAACGTACTGTCCTTAGGCAACTTAAGAAGCAGTTAATCATGATGACTAATTTGCAGCATTCTCTATCTGTCTTGCCTAAACAAGATCCTACAGCCAAGGTTGCAACTGAGCAAACCATTAAGTTCCTGCGCAAGCAAATCTCTAAGTTAGAAGATGAGATTACTAACATCTCCAACAAGGAGTTTAAGCGTCAAATGGAGCTCCTTACATCCATTAAAGGCATTGGCGAAAGCATCGCGTCTGCACTCATAATGGCTACCGGTGGCTTTACGTACTTTAGTAGTGCTAAACAGATCTCACGATTCCTGGGACTTTGTCCCACTTACCAGCAATCCGGTACGTCAGTCAATGTCAAAGGTCACATTAATCGCAATGGTGATACACATTTGCGTAGTCAATTATATGTTGTCGCTATTGCATCTATTAGGTGTAATACAGCTTGCAGAGAAACATTCGAACGTCTACGTGAAAGAGGCAAATCCGGCAAGGTAGCTCTCATTGCTGTCGCTAACAAACTTATCCGTCAAATGTTCGCTGTCGTCACTAATAATCGACCTTATATAGATGGATATGTATCATCTTTTGCTTAAAAAGTTAATTTTTTACTATTTTTTTAATATAGTTCGTTTATTTTCT
>LXOW01314005.1_pt2 | contig 45879 bp, 42 predicted proteins | sample 1368591 | NCBI WGS metagenome assembly LXOW01 (sample SAMN04884650, study PRJNA319009) | bovine gut metagenome | isolation source: Cow rumen | host: Bos taurus | place: Italy: Legnaro (PD) | collected 2014-07-09
AGTGCATCAAAAGTGAGTGCTACACAACGATGAGCCGGCCAACGATCCATGTAAAGAGGTCCATATCGGCGCAGGGTACGATCCGGACAGAGTTCTTCGTAGACATGTAGAGCCATGCTGGCGCTATCATCTATGAGATAAGGATATTTAAGGAAATCGGTCTCAACGAGAGACGTGTGATAAATGGCCAAACCTGATTTGGGCTGAAGCAGAGACATCGTCAGTTGCGCAGTATCGCGCGGGATAACGATGCGTGGCATCCGTGCTATGGTGTTGAATAAAGCGCTGTCTGCTGGAGTATGGCTAACACTATCAAAGAGAACGTCGAGGATAATGTAGCGGTATGAAGCATCTTCCTCCAAAGCTTGCAGCAGATTGAGTAGCTTACTTCTGTCCACTATAGGGTTAGTACCCGCAAAGCCAATAATAGTATCATAATATGGGACTAGCTGGCGGTCGTGAGAAACATTGATAAACAATGCCGACGTATCCTCGGATGGAGGTTGCTGACGATAGTGCTGACGACGATATTCAAATTTGCTGATAATAGTTTTTTCATTGCCAATGGTCCAACTCATATTGGATATCAAATACGAAATGGCCATCATGGCAAAAGCCACCAATAGAGGCGCCAGCCAAATAAATTTGCTCTTGGTCCTCATTTGTGTTCGATTTCCATGTACAATGGTACAATTCCTTTCGCAACGCTACTAAAGCCAATCTGGTTCTGCACATATCGTACAGACTCCGGTTCAACTCTTTCTCCTCGAATGGCATACTCAACACGCTGGTAGAAATTGCCAAAGGTCTGATAGAATTGCGAAGCAAACTGGTCGGCTTCAATAGGAGATGTACTATAAAGCAGGCAGAGGTAGTCACGTCCTCGTGTATCATCAAGCACTAGATTTTGATATTGAGGGATTCGGTCAATGGCTGGTCCATTATAAACTACCGTCATATTGTCGAGATGCTGGCGATCGGCGACGATAAGGCATACCCATGGGTAATCGCCATGTTGCCCACTAAAATAAAATTCGTCGCCAGCGGTGTAATCTGCGTCGAGGCTATAAAATAGAATAGAGCCACTACGTTGCATCCATGGATGTGCAGAGCCAGTGTCGGCCACGAGCAGGTTGACGCTTTCGGTGTACACCTGAGCAATGACCGCCGCAGGTAGCGATAATAGAAACGTCAAGAGTAGCTTACGTATCATAATGTCTTTGATATTTATTGCCGAAAATAAAATTCGCCTTCGGTGGAGTTGCTTTCCCAAGGAATTTGTTTACCTCCAGTGGCATCTTTTACATTAGTGCGGACAAGCTTGAAAAATGTTTCTAGCACGACACCTTTTTCTTTTAGCACTTTAAGGAAAGCAGTAGTATATGGGCTATGACTGCCTCGGCCATCAGCAGCGGTATTGCCCGGGGCGGTTGCGAAAGAGATTAATGTGCCTGTTGGTGAATTTACATGATTGAGACCATAGTTTTCGTCACCGCGTGATTTCCAAGCACGAGCAAAAGGATTATTACGACAGGCATCGAGCATAACGATTTTCATAGGACACTTCTCCATAGCATCAAGCACATAGTTCAAATCCACACAACGATACTTCACACTCTTCTCGTCATTACATACAGCATCTATTGGCACCATGTAATTGTGTCCCTCCACACCAAGTCCATGACCAGCATAGAAAAAAAGTGCCACATCATAACCTTTCATTTCTTTACCAAAATCACTCACGGCTTTTTCCATTTGTTCTTTATTGCGGTCGTAAGCGCATATTACATGGAAACCCAACTTCTCCAATTCATTGGCCACAGCTTTGGCATCATTTACAGGATTGGCCAATCGCATGTCACCCGTATAATTGGCATTGCCTATTACAAGAGCAATACGGCGCTGACTAGAGCTTTCAAAGTATGTAGTGGTTTGTGCTTGCTGAGGACGGTTGTATGTCACATACCTTGTATCCACAGTGGTACCTTCGGCGTTGGTGGCAGTTATTTTTAGTGTATTCACACCTTCAGATAAGGTTAGTGTGCGCTGAATGGTTCGGTTGTTACTATTCGAAGTGGGCATCAACGCCATCCCACGTTCGGTATTGCCGTTTAGCGTTAGGGTGCAGGTTGTTAATTTAGACTCCGATATTACCACAATGTCCACTGTTAGCGAAGCCGATGACACCTTTGATGGCAGCTCCCCCCAATTGACTTTAGGTTTGCTAGTTATAGCGTTAGATGACTGAACATTTTTTTTATCCAAATTTATATTGAGAGTCGGCATGTCTTGTTTGATGATATTTTTTGTGATTAAATAATCATCATAACCCGCTTTTGATATCCTAATCGTATGGAAACCAGGTTCTACTAACAAAACGAAATGGCCAATATTATCCGTTTCCGTTTTCACTCCTGCCGTTTCATCGTATATAGTGGCGTTGGCTATCGGCCAAGAGTTCCAACTATCCTGAACGAATCCAGAGATTTTTGCTTGGCTAGAGCTAGTATTATTAGTAGTTACCCCCATCCGCGAGAGAGCTTTTTTTGCTTCGGTATCACCCTTTTGAGCAGCCTTACGGTAATAGTTGATTGCCATGTTTTTATTTTTTTCTACACCAAAGCCATTCTCATACACGACACCCAAATTGTACATTGCAGCCGCATTACCATTGTCTGCAGACAATTTATACCATTTTAATGCTTCGTTATTATCCATGTTCACCCCATAACCGTTGCGGTACATATAGCCGAGGCTGTTTTGTGCTTTAGCATTACCGCCATCAGCAGCCTTGCGATACCATTTGGCCGCCTCTACATAACTTTTAGTAACCCCCTGTCCTTCGAAATACATATTGCCAAGGTTGTACTGGCTATTGGTTTTCCCTGCTTCAGCTGCCTTACGGCTCCATTTTTCTGCTTCAACATAATTCTTATCTACCCCTAGCCCCATGTAGTACATTGCGCCCAAATAATCCTGACTATCAGTATTACCCCTCATGGCTGATTTCTGAAACCATTTGAAAGCTTCCGCAAAGTCTTTGGTCACACCATATCCCATATAATACATCTGTCCTATAAAGAACTGTGCAGTTGCGTTATTTTGATTGGCCGATTTATTAAACCATCGTAATGCTTCATCATAATCTTTAGTCACACCATATCCACGCAGATATACATATCCCATCCAATTTTGTCCAACATCATTGCCTGCGTTGGCAGATTTTTGAAACCATTTCAAGGCCATCTTATAATCTTTTTCAACCGAATATCCATAGAAATACATTCTACCAAGATTCATTTGTCCCGATGAATTTCCTCCATTGGCGGCCTTATTGTACCATTTGTATGCCTCATCCAGATTTAGGTTGACCCCCACGCGATTTTCATATCTCCATCCCAATTCGACCTGAGCATCCGTTTGACCTGCATTAGCACGTTTTATTAGTGAAGTCAGAGACTCTTGAGCTACATTTGGCAAAGAAATCCCTACAATACAAAATAAAAAAATAAGTAGTTTTCGTATCATCATATGGCTTTTTTCATTTATTAAAGAAGAAATTGCCCAAGGTGGAGTTACTTTCCCAGGTCACCTGCCCATTCTTTGTCAGTTCAAGAACTCTGTTACGAACACGTTGGAAAAATTCGCCAAGGGGCAAACCCTTTATATCCAGCACTTCTAATACCGCCAAGGCATAGGGGCTGTGTTTCCCGTATCCATCAGATGCAGTCTCTCCGGGAGCTGTGGCGAAAGAAACCAAAGTGCCACGTGGCGAATTCATCTGCACAAACCCCCTCGTATTCTCCCCTCGTATCCTCCAACTACGTTGGAAAGGATTGTTTCGGCATGCATCAAACATAGCTATTTTCATCTTGCAGCTTTCCATAGAAGATAGGACTCGTCCAAGGTTTATACAATCGTCTTCTACACTTTCCGGTTCAGGGCATTCAGCATCAATGGGTATTATATAGTTGACCCCAGAAACACTAATTCCATGTCCGGCATAATAAAACAGAGCCACCTCATAATTTTTTGTCTTTTTCTTAAATTCGTTAATAGCGGTAAGTGTTGCTTTTTTCCCCAAGTTTTTCTTTATTATCACATCAAATCCTAGGGTTGATAGTTTGGCAGCAATAGCATCAGCGTCATTACCAGGATTCTTAAGTCTTTTATCGCCCGTATAGTTTGTATTTCCTATCACAAGAGCGATACGTTTCTCAGGAAGTAGCCCCTGAGTAAATTCAGAATCTTTATTTATGGTGAAAGGGGATGATGTGGTTATTTCTTCGCTGTAGTCGATATACTTGGTACATTCTATCTTACCCGACTGGGTATAAGCTTCCGCCGTGAGTACATTCTTGCCAGAGGATAGCTTCACCTCAAAACTTTCGAGCATGTTGTTTCCAAACAAAGTGTCAGGTGTAAAAGTAAATCTTCGCCCAACTATTTGCCGATTAAGAAGAAGATGTACGGAATCAATTTTGCAATTAGCGGTCACATCAACCAAAACATCCTGCAAAGCTTCGGCTGCTTTTTCAGATTCGTATACAATCTCAATCTGTGGTTTGTCATAGATTATTGCTTTCCTCATTTGAGCGTCCATACTTCCACCCAAACGAGCCAAATTGCTTGTATTACGGTCATCGTTCGGATTTGCTATTGCTGCTATTGTGTACCAGCATTGTGCTTTCTTGATATCTTTATCCACACCTATACCTTTCTCATACATATAGGCGACCATTTGAGCATCAGGATAATACCTTCCTCGCGCAGCTCTACGAAACCACGAAAAAGCATTAGCGTCGTTTTTTTCAATAGTTTTTCCGTTTGTAGTTCCATAATAATAGTATATAGCCATATTGTGCATGGCAGTAGATAAAAGTTTTAAGGCTGCCCTTTTATACCAGTACATAGCTTGATGCTCGTCTTTTTTTACATTTTCCCCTGCATCATACAGATAGCCTAACATTCCTTGAGCATATCTATTACCTGCCTCTGCAGCCGCGGTATACCAATCAATTGCTTTCTTATAGTTAATTCCTATACCATACCCATAATAATAGTATTGACCAAGTTGATACATAGCATCAGAGTTTCCATGGTTCGACGATTTTTCATACCAATATTTTGCTTTATCGAACTTATCCTTTTTCTCGTAATACCTTCCCATCCTATAACTAGCATTACCATAATATTTCTCCTTAGCATCAAAAGCCCAAACAGCTTGCCGATTGCCCTGTGCGGCTGATTTTCGGTACCAATAAATGGCGGTATCCAGATCACGGTCTATTATTATAGCTTCTTCATATAATTTACCTAATAAATACATTGCGTATCCCGCCTCATCGCCCTCTTGACTTGCAGCTTTTTTATACCAAAATACTGCGGTTTTTTCGTTTTTTTCAAAAAAAAAACCGTTTTCATACCATTGACCAAGTTTTATCATTGCAATATCGCTTCCATTGTTTGCTGCTTGGCGATACCATCTTTCAGCCCGTGCTGTATCTTTCAGGCAATTCACACATATACTTGCCAATGAGTACTGCGATAGAACAAAATTCTGTTTGGCAGCTTTTTCATACCATATGGCCGCCATATTGCAATTCCTATTAACGCCATTCCCTTTCTCGTACATTAAACCAAGATTGTGCTGTGCTTTTACATAACCCTGATTTGCAGCCTTCAGCCACCACTCTTTAGCCTCCTGATAATTTTTCTGTTCATAGTAATAGTTGCCTAAATTCTTTTGGTCCTCCGGATTTCCTTTTTTTGCGAGGGCTTTCAGTTCCTTTTCGCTCTTAATATCTGTTTGCGACCATGCATCGACAAACATCATACTAAGTACCATGAACAAACCGAACACAATCCACAACTTCTGCATCCTACACATTATAAGCATTTTGCAATTTGTTTTTAACCCGTAAAAAAGTCCGTTTATAATAAATTGACCAAACATCCTACTCTATATTTCGAATGTGCAAAAATACGAATAATATTTGTAAAATGCAAATTTTTCTTACAAGTCTTCAAAACAGGTGCGGGCGCGGAAGTCCAGACGAACGGTACCGAGGAGTCCATAATTGTTCTTGGCTACGATCACATCGACCATTCCAGCGGTTTCACCACGGTCGTCGCAATCGATGCCGTAGTATTCGGGGCGGTAGAGGAGCAGAACCACCGACGAGAAGAGATCGGCTCCGGTGCCTCCCCGCAGATCGCTCAGCAGCGGGTGACAACCGAAGCGTCTCTCGGTCCGCTGCGAGAGGCCAGCCAGCAATAGCACGGCGATATTCAGTTTCTCGGCAACCTGCTGAAGCCGCATCACCACCATCTGCCTCTCGCTACGGTCCATAGCGTGGATAATCCAGGCCAGCTTGTCGATAACCACTACCTGCAGGCCATGCTCCTGCTGCAGCTGCTCAATGCGAGCAAGGATATTGTCATATTTCATCCCCAGGACATTCTCTATCCATATAGGAGCCTTGCAGAGTCGCCTCTGGTAAGCCTCCTCCTGCAGCCGGCTGTCTTCGAGCTCGAATCCTATCTGCTCCAGTTGTCCCACGGCTTCGGGCAGCTGGACATCGGGCATAGTCTTGCGGATGTCGACGAGCCGGCTGCCGCGAGCACTGATCAGCCGGTCGGCAATCATCTCCTCACCCCCATCCAAGGTGAGGTAGGCCGTGGGAGTATCCCCCAAGACTGCGATATTGCGAACCACAGTGACGGCGAAGGCGGTGGCGCCCATGATAGGGCGACCCGCCACGGTGCATACCTGTCCCCGGCTCAGGCCGCCAATGAGGTTGTCGAGAGAGGTTATGCCAGTAGGAATGACGCTCCCTCGGTTGGCATCACTCTTTTTACCAATCAATTCATTGAGTCTCATAAAGTTTTTATCCTTTCGTTTTGATTTGTATTGTGCAAAATTAGCATATTTTTTTCATCTGGCCAATTAATTTATGAACACCTGGCGTCGTGTACCCAACGGCCTAGGTCGTCGAGGAATTTGCTGTATTCGCGATAGGTGTAGTCGTCTTCCAGTACGGGCCATAGGCGCGGATCTTTGCGACAGTATTCGCGGCAGCGGCGCATCAGACGGAGGAACTCGCGGACGTTGGGATGCCAGTACAACGTCTCCTCTGGGTTGAGCCACTGCATATCCTCGAATTCGGGCTCGTCGTCGGGCAGCACGAAGAGGGCGGCACGAAGCATTTCTTTGAGAGCTTCGAGGTGTTGGCCCTGCTCCCAGCAGCGGTCGGCCTCGTACTCGCGCATCTGACTCTCCTCGCGGGCCATAGTGCAGGGGCCTACGTCTATCAGGTAGCCGTCGTCAATGCGGCGGTGGTAGTCACACATCAGGTGACCATAGTCGTCTACCTGATGACGGACACTAGGGATGAGGTTGACTCGACGGCCATCGCTCCAGGCCATCATACGTTTGTTGATACGGATTCTCTTGTCTTTTTCCATAATAATAAATTTTAGGGGTTATGACGGGAGCTGACGCGGTGGATTGCTGCGGGATGCTGTGGGGTTACTATGTCAAAGAGCGCTCAGCACAAAAAAAGCACACAAAAAACCGTACAATCTCCCCTGTGAAGACCCTTTTTGAGGGTCAGCGATCGGTCTTTTGTGTGCTTAAAAGCTGACTACAAATATGTTAACGCATGATAGTCTTTCGCTGGTTATGAGGCAAAGATACGAAAAAATGATTAAAGGTGAATGGTGAATGGTTAAAGAATGTTAATGGTAATTGTTAAATTTTCATGCCGACACAATTTTTTTGTGCAATGGGAGTTTCTATAGCGAAAGAAATGTTCAACCAAATACAGGTGCGTATGATGCAGCAATACGATTTTTCAAGCACAGACACATCTTCTTCCGCTGCAAGCACAGTCATACAACCCTCGGAGCAGACGCTCCAGAACATCCGCAGTTTTGCCCGCAGTTTCCAGACGTTGGAAGTCGAGGGACAGCTGATTGAGGTGTACCTGAATTAAATCTCTACCGTACGGGCGCGGCGCAATTCAAAGTCGCGCCCGAGGTATTTCTCGCGCACATCGGGGTCGGTGGCCATCTCTTCGGGGGTGCCGTGATGGAGTACGGTGCCTTCATAGAGCAGGTAGGCGCGGTCGGTGATGGCGAGGGTTTCACGCACGTTGTGGTCGGTGATAAGGATGCCGATATTGCGCTCTTTGAGGTGGGCTACGATGTCCTGGATGTCCTGCACGGCGATGGGGTCGACGCCGGCGAAGGGCTCGTCGAGGAGCAGGAACATGGGGTCGTTGGCCAGGGCGCGGGCTATCTCGGTGCGGCGCCGTTCGCCGCCGCTGAGCTGTATGCCCTTGCTCTTGCGGATATGCTGCAGGCGGAACTCGTCGAGCAGCGACTCGAGCTTCTCGCGTCGCTGCTCCTTGTCGAGGTCTTTGCGGAATTCGAGGATGGAGGCGATATTGTCCTCGACGCTCATCTGGCGGAAGACGGAGGCTTCCTGTGCCAGATAGCCCACGCCGAGCTGTGCGCGCCGGTATTGGGGCATGCTGGTGATATCCTGCGGATGGGCGCCCTCGTCGTCGGCGAGGAACACGCGGCCGGAGTTGGGCTTGATGATGCCCACGACCATATAGAAGGTGGTGGTTTTGCCGGCTCCGTTGGGGCCCAGCAGGCCTACTATCTCGCCCTGACTGACGCTGACGGAGACTTCTTTGACGACGGTGCGCGAGCGGTATATCTTGACTACTTTGTCGGTGTAGAGTTTCATTTTTTCAGGAGATAAGGAGACTGGAGATAAGGAGGTAAGACAAATGGTTTAAATGATTCCTTCTCTCAATATGTCGTGGATATGTACGATGCCGAGGTAGCGGCCGTCGGCGTCGGTGACGATAAGCTGGGTGATGGAGTTGGCGCGCATCATCTGGAGTGCGGCGACGGCATACTCGGTGTCGAGGATACGCTTGGGGTGCAGCGACATGATGTCGGAGGCGACCTTGGGTTCGCTGTTGGTTTGCATCATGCGGCGCAGGTCGCCGTCGGTGATGATGCCGCGGATGGCGCCTGCCTCTTCGACTACGGCGCAGCCGAGCCGTTTGGAGGTCATCTCGAGGATGGTGTCGGCGATGGAGGTGTCGGGGGCGACCGCGGGGCGTTCGTTCTGCACATAGAGGTCGCCGACACGGAGGTAGAGCTGCTTGCCGAGGGCGCCGCCGGGGTGGAAACGGGCGAAGTCGCGGGCCGAGAAGTTGCGGCACTCGATGAGGGCCACAGCCAGCGCGTCGCCCATGACCAGCTGGGCGGTGGTGCTGGAGGTGGGGGCCAGGTTGTTGGGACAGGCCTCATGTTCCACGGTGGTGTCGAGCACTATGTCGGCCTCGTGGGCCAGGAAGGAGTCAGTATTGCCTACGATGGCGATAAGCTTGTTGCCGAAGTTCTTGATGAGCGGCACCAGCACTTTTATCTCGGGGGTATTTCCACTTTTGGAGATACATATCACCACATCGTCGGGCCTCACCATACCGAGGTCGCCGTGGATGGCGTCAGCGGCATGGAGGAAGAGGGCCGGGGTACCGGTGGAATTGAGGGTGGAGACTATCTTGGTGGCGATATTGGCGCTTTTGCCGATACCGGTCACAACCACGCGTCCAGAGGTCGAAAAAAGTATTTCGACGGCTTCGGCAAAGGCATCATTGATGTAATTCCGGAGATTGTCGACAGCTTTTTTTTCATCTTCAATCACCTGAATAGCAATATGTTTTAACTCTTCGCGACTTTTCACGATGATTTTTTTTGATCCGTTATAAGTTTTTTTTATATCTTTGTAAACGAGAAAGAATTCCTTTTATTGTGCAGAAGGATGTAGAAAAGGAGTGAGAGGGAGTGAGGGGACAAATGAAAAAAGAAATTTTTATGAAAGATCTACATAAATATTTAAAAGAGATATTCGGTTTTGACCAGTTCAAAGGCGACCAGGAGGCCATCATCCAGAGTCTGCTGGACGGCAACGACACCTTTGTCATCATGCCCACGGGCGGCGGCAAGAGCCTCTGCTACCAGCTGCCGGCCATGATACTGGACGGCACCGCCATAGTGGTGTCGCCCCTGATTGCGCTGATGAAGAACCAGGTCGACGCCGTGCGCTACACTTCCGGCACCACCGATGTGGCCCATTTCCTCAACTCGTCGCTCTCGCGCGTGCAGCAGAACGAGGTGAAGGATGACCTGCTGAAGGGCGGCACCAAGTTGCTCTATGTGGCTCCCGAGACCCTCTCGAAAGAGGAGACCGTGGAGTTGCTCAAGCAGATACCCATCTCGTTCTTTGCCATCGACGAGGCCCACTGTATCTCGGAGTGGGGCCACGACTTCCGACCCGAATACCGCCGGCTGCGCGAGGCCATCAAGGCCATCCGCCCCAAGGCACCCATACTCACCCTGACCGCTTCGGCCACCCCCAAAGTGCAGCAAGATATCATCAAGAACCTGGGCATGGAGCAGGCCAAGACCTTCATCTCCAGCTTCAACCGCCCCAACCTCTACTACGAGGTGCGGCCCAAGCCCAGCGAGCCCATGCAGCTGCACAAGGAGATTATCCGCTTCATCAAGGAGAACCCCAACAAGAGCGGCATCATCTATTGCCTCACCCGCAAGAAGGTGGAGGATCTGGCCGAGCTGCTGGTCATCAACGGTATCAAGGCCCTACCCTATCACGCCGGATTGGACAGCAAGGTGCGGTCGGAGAACCAGGATAAGTTCCTCACCGAGGAGGTCGACGTCATCGTGGCCACCATCGCCTTCGGCATGGGCATCGACAAACCCGACGTGCGTTTCGTCATCCACTACGACATACCCAAGAGCATCGAAGGCTACTATCAGGAGACCGGTCGTGCCGGCCGTGACGGCGGCGAAGGACGCTGTATAGCCTTCTACAGCGAGCAGGATGTGGAGAAGCTCTACAAATTCTTCTCCGACAAGAATGCCTCGGAACAGGAGATGGCGCGCCAGCTGGTGCAGGAGATGGTGAGCTACGCCGAGAGTTCGGCCTGCCGCCGGCTGAACATACTGCGCTACTTCGGCGAGAACTACGACGAATCCTACTGCGGCAACTGCGACAACTGCACCCATCCGCGCCCCCAGGTGGAGGCCCGCGAGGAGATGCAGTTGGCCCTCGAGACCATCGTGGCCATGAAGCAAGCCTTCAAACCCAAAGATATCGTCGACGTGCTGCTGGGCCACAAGAACACCAACACCAAGAACTACCATTTCGACCGGCTGGAGCAATTCGGCGCCGGTACCGACCACGACGAGCTCTTCTGGAAAGCCGTCTTGCGTCAGGCCGTCTTCGAGAAGCTGGCACAGAAAGAGATAGAGCAGTACGGTGTGCTCAAACTCACCCCCGCGGGACACAAGTTCATCAAGAGTCCCTACACGCTCTACGTCACCCCCGACCACGACTACACCGGTGCCACCGAGGAGGATGACGAGGAGATGCTGGCCACCAGCGGCGGTGCCTCGGCGGCGGGCGACGAAGCCCTCTATGTGCAGCTCAAGAGCCTGCGCCGCAGCATCGCCACCCGCGAGAAGATACCCGCCTACGCCATCTTCGAAGATACCTCGCTGAAGGACATGACCCTGCAGTATCCCTGCTCGGTCGAGGAACTGAGCCACTGCTCCGGTGTCGGCATCGCCAAAGCGCAGAAGCACGGCGGTCCTTTCATCGAACTCATCAAGAAATACGTCGAAGACAATGATATCGAACGTCCGCAGGATATTGTCATCCGCTCGGCGGCCAACAAGTCGGCCAACAAGGTGTATATCATCCAGAGTATCGACCGCCGCAAGAGCCTCGAGGACATCGCCGCCGGCAAAGGATTGACGATGGACGAGTTGCTCACCGAGATGGAGCATATCATCAGCAGCGGCACCAAACTCAACATCGACTACCATATTGAAGAGCAGATAGAACCTGAACACCAGGAGGTGCTGATGGACTACTGGCGCGAGAGCGAGAGCGGCTCGCTGCAGGAAGCCTATGACGAGTTTTCCGACGATCCCGACTACACACAGGAGGAGATACGCCTGATGCGCATCAAGTTCCTCGCCGATGTGGGACACTAGGAGAGTGATTAGTGAATAGTGATTAGTGAATAGTGAAAAGTGAAAAGTGGAAAGTTTTTTTTCCACTTTTCTTTTTATTTGTATCTTTGCAGCGGTTCTTGAAACCGTAGGGGTGCTACAAAGCGCTGTGGCTGAGAACATACCCTGAAAACTTGATCGGGATAATGCCCGCGTAAGGAACGAATTATGGTAAAACACATGTATAGTTGTGGCCGCTATCTGATTAATAAGGCCACCCGGATGAGCCGCCGGCAGATGATAGCCTGCTGCGTGCTTTCAGTTTTCACTTTTCAGTTTTCACTTTTCACCGAGGTCCATGCCCAAGATACGGTGCGGCGACTCGACGAGGTGTTGATACAGGATGTGCGCGTGAGCAACAAGGCGCCGCTGACCACCAGCACCCTCGACCGCAAAGAATTGGACGACGCACGCATTGCGGTGAGCATCCCCTACCAGTTGGAGACACAACCCTCGGTGGTGGCCAGCGGTGAGAACGGCGGCGTGGGCGCCGCCTACCTCCGCATCCGCGGTGTCGACGCCTCGCGTATCAATGTAAATATAAACGGTATCACGCTCAACGACCCCGAGAGTCAGCAGGTGTACTGGTACAATATCCCCAACCTGGGCGGTATGGCGCAGAGCCTGCAGATACAACGCGGCGTGGGTGCCTCGACAGGCGGAAGTCCTGCTTTCGGCGCCGCCATCAACCTGCAGACCCTCAGCGCACGCCAGAAAGCCTATGGCGAGGCCGACCTGGGCTTCGGCAGTTGGAACACACGCCAATATAGCGTCAGCGCCGGTACGGGCATCATGAAGAGCGGCCTTTCGTTCGACTTCGCCTATAGCGGCCTCACCTCCGACGGCTTCGTCCGCAGCTGGGGCACCGACCAGCAGAGCTTCTTCGGCAGCCTGAGCTGGTATGGCAAAAAGACGTTTATAAAACTTCTCACCATCATAGGCAGCCAAACCACCGGCATCACCTGGGACGGCGCCTACGACTACCAACTCGACGAAGACCCCACCTACAACCCCAGCGGCGAATACGAGATGGACGGCAACACCTTGTACTACCCCAACGAGACCGACAACTACTGGCAGCAGCACTACCAACTCTATGTCTCGCACCAGCTGAGCGACCGCTGGAGCATCCATGGTGCCCTCGACTACACACACGGCGACGGCTACTATGAACAGTACAAGGCCAACAAGAAGTTCAGCAAATACGGCCTCTCCCAAAGTGGCAAGAGCGACTTCGTGACTCGCAAGCAGATGGATAACGACGCCTTGACCGGCAACCTCGCCCTGCATTACGAAAGTGAGAAACTCAGTTTCTCGCTTGGCGACCACCTGCTCTACTTCGACGGCTACCACTTCGGCAATGTGCTCTGGTGTCGCGACACCTCGGCGCATATCAGCGACTACGAGTGGTACCGCTACAACGGCACCAAGGTCGACAATGCCGTTTATGCCAAAGCTTCCTACGACTTCACCGACGACCTGAACGCTTATGCCGACCTGCAGTTGCGCACGGTGAACTACAAACTGCGTGGCGATGCCGACGACCTCTTCACAATGGACTTCGACCAGAACTACCTCTTCTTCAACCCCAAGGCCGGCATCAACTATCGCTTCAACGACCACCACCGCACCTATTTCGTGGCCGGCATCTCGAACCGCGAACCCACCAAGAGCGACATCAAAGACGCCATCGGACGGGGCGACACCGTGAAAGCCGAGAGCTTGCTCGACCTCGAACTGGGCTACCAGATGGCATATAACCGCTGGGCCTTTAACGTGAACCTCTACGGTATGTTCTACAAAGACCAGCTCACTCCCAGCGGCGACCTGAGCAGCAGCGGCTATGCCCTGATGGAGAACGTAGACAAAAGTTACCGCATCGGCATCGAGCTGGAGGGCGGCTATGAGTTCTGCCGCTGGTTCCGCATGGACGCCAACATGACGTTGAGCCAGAACAAGGTGATTGACTACACCTTCGCCGACTTCGCCGACGGCGACACCGACCCCAACCTTGTGACCCACAATACCGACCTGGCTCTCTCGCCCAATATCGTGGGTGCCGCCATCGCTACTTTCAGTCCCGTCAAAGACGCCAAACTGCAGCTCATCGGCAAATACGTAGGCAAACAGTATGCCGACAACACCAGCCGCGAATGCTATGCCATCGACCCCTACTTCCTGCTCAACGTACGCGCCAGCTATACCTGGCACATGAAAGGCACCAACCAGATTGAGGCCCAGCTGACGGTCAACAACGTGCTCGACCACCACTACCGCCTCAGCGCCTGGGTGGGCGACTGGGTTGACGACTGGAGCGGTCCTGCCGCAGCCTACTACTACCACGACCGCGCCTGGCTCCAGCAGCCTGGCATCAACTTCATGGGAAGAGTAATTTATAGATTCTAATGAATATCTTCGAAATCATCGGCGCCGTCATCGGTCTGTTCTATATCGTCAGCGAATATAGGGCAGACCGGTGGTTCTGGCCGCTGAGCCTGCTGATGTCGGCTTTCTACGCCGTCATCGACTTCACCAGCGGCATCTATGCCAACGGCGCCATCTGCGTCTACAACTTCGTGATGTCCATCTACGGCATCCTGGTGTGGCGCGGTATCATCCAGAAACGCAAGGTGGACCAAGGCGGCGAACGCCATATCTCCTCGTGCCCGCGCAATTATTGGTGGCAGATTGTCACCGTTACCGTGCTGCTCAGCGCCTTGCTCACCTGGCAGTTGAGCTACCTCAACCAAAGCACCTACACTTTGCCCAGCGGCCGCATCCTCCACCTTGCGGTACTCGACGGCATCTCGTCGGCCCTCACCATCGTGGGCATGCTCATGCTGGCCCACAAATGGTGGCAGCAATGGTTCTGCTGGATGATTGTAGAGCCGCTGATGATTACCATCTTCATCCTTACCGGAAACTACGCCTCGGCGGTGCTCTACGCCGTCTTCGAGGTGTTCTGTATCCTCGGCGTCATCAAATGGAAGAAAGAAAGCATATCGTGATACTGGCGGCGGGCGACTTCCCGACACACCCTATTCCCTTGCGCGCACTGCACGAGGCCGACTTCGTCGTGTGTTGCGACAGCGCCTACGGAGAAATAAAGAATGAAGAATTAAGGAAGAAGAATCATGTTGTGATAGGTGATGGGGATTCGTTGTCGGAGGAGACCAAGTCTGCATTGGGCGACCGATGGATACACGTAGCCGAGCAGGACTATAACGACCTCCATAAGGCGATGGATTGGGCCACCTCTCACTTTACCCCTTACACTTTACACTTTACACTTTTAGGAGCCACCGGCAAGCGTGAGGACCACACGCTGGGCAATATCAGCTACCTGGTCACCTTCGCCGAGGAGCATCCAGGTGTCGAGATAGAGATGCTGACGGATTACGGCCGATTCATTGCCCTTGGCCCTACCGCTCACCTTTCACCTTTGACCTTTCACCTTCCCAGTTTCCCGCATCAGCAGGTGAGCATCTTCAGTATGAATCCCGACAACCCCATCAGCAGCGAAGGGCTGCGGTGGCCGCTCGACGGTTTCCGTGCCCGCCGGTGGTGGCAAGCCACATTAAACGAAGCCCTCGGCGACAGCTTCACGCTGACCGCCGAGGACTGGCTTATCGTTTTTCAATCTTACGAGCCTAAGAATTAACCTACCATGAGTTTGAGGAGGTCCTGACCGATGTCGCGACGGTTGTATTTTCCGTCCCAGGAGATGGTGGCGGCGCGGTCGTAACTCTTGAGGAGGGCCTCAGGCAGGGTATTAGCTAGGGCGGTGGTGCAGATGACGCGGCCCCCGTTGGTGAGGATTCGTCCGTCGGCATCGCGTTTTGTGCCGCAGTGGTAGACCTGTACGTCGTTCATATCCTCGCCAAGCGTTATTTCTTTGCCTTTCTCATACCCTTCGGGATAGCCGCCGGCCACCATCATGATACAGGCGGCGGTGCGGCTGTCGACGCCGAGGGTGCAGCGGTCGAGGGTGCCGTGGGCACAATGTTCGAAGAGTTCCACCACATCGCTCTTGATGCGGGGGAAGACGCTCTCGGTCTCGGGGTCGCCCATACGCACGTTGTACTCGATGACATAGGGGTCGCCGTTGCAATTCATAAGACCTATGAATACGAAGCCGTGATAGTTGATTTTCTCCTCGCGGAGCCCGCGGACGGTAGGTTTGACGATACGGTCCTCCACCTTCTTCATAAACTCCTTGTCGGCGAAAGGTACAGGACTGACAGAACCCATGCCGCCGGTGTTGAGGCCTGTGTCGCCCTCGCCGATACGCTTGTAGTCCTTGGCAGAAGGCAGGAGCAGGTAGTGTGTGCCGTCGGTGAGCACGAAGACGCTGAGTTCGATACCGCTGAGGTATTCCTCAATAACCACGCTGGCGCTGGCGGCGCCGAATTTGCCGTTGAGCATCTCGCGGAGATGTGCTTTGGCGGTCTTGAGGTCCTCTTCGATAAGTACCCCCTTGCCAGCGGCTAGACCGTCGGCCTTAAGCACGTAAGGCGCCTGCAGGGTGTCGAGGAAAGACTCTGCCTCGCGGAGTGTATCGGAGGTGAAGGTCTGGTAGCGTGCCGTCGGTATCTTGTGGCGCATCATGAAGGCTTTGGCATAGTCCTTGCTGCCTTCAAGCTGGGCGCCCTGCTTCTGGGGACCGATGACCATGACGTGACTCAGGGCGGGCGTCTCGGCGAAGTAGTCGGCGATGCCAGCCACGAGGGGTGCCTCAGGACCCACGACGAGCATCTCGACGCGATGGTCGAGTACGAAACGACCCACCTCTTCGAAGTCGGAAGCATCGAGGGCCACATTTGTACCTACGGCGGCAGTACCCGCGTTGCCAGGAGCGATAAAGAGTTTCTCGCAGCGCGTACTCTGCGCAATTTTGCAGGCGATGGCATGTTCGCGTCCGCCCGAACCCAATAGGAGAATATTCATAGTCAGCGTGATATTATCGTCATGTTTCAAAATGCAAAGATACGAAATAAAAATAAATTTGTATCTTTGCCCGCAATATTTTATTATATGAGCGGAAGCAGCAGACTGACTATCGGGCATTTAGCATGCGCGGCGGCATACATCATCTTTGGCATCAATGTGGTGGTGTGTCGCGATATCGCCACCGACGGGGGCTTGGAACCCATAGTCCTTTTCTCGATGCGTGCTTTGGTGGCCGGGGCCCTGTTCTGGATTGCGTCACTCTTCACGCCGCATGAGACAGTGCCGCCACGGGACCTGCTACGATTGGCCGGCGCCAGCGTGCTGGGCCTGTTCCTGCCGCAGCTCACCTTTCTCCACGCCATCGCCCACACCACCCCTGTGGACCTGTCGGTGATGAGCACCACAACCCCCATCTTCACTATGTTTGTGGCCGCCATCTTCCTGAAAGAGCCCATCACCTGGAAGAAAGCGCTGGGTGTGGCACTGAGTTTCGGCGGTATCCTCTGGCTTATCCTGCAGAGTACCATCGGTGGCAACGGTGCCAGCGAGACCGAGCCGATAGGTATCATGTACTGCTTTGCCAACTATATCGTCTTTGCCTTATATCTGGGTACCTGCCGACCGCTGATAGCACGCTACAGCGTGGTGACGAGCATGAAGTGGATGTTCCTTTTCGCCTTCCTGCTCTCGATTCCCTTCGCATTGCCCCACCTGCCGGAGAGCGACTTCGCCGCCGTGCCCACTCAGGTGTGGTGGGAGATAGGATTTATGATTTTCTTCTCCACCTTTATCGCCTACTATCTAATCCCTGTAGGACAGCAACGTATACGGCCCACGCTGGTGAGCATGTATGGCTACCTGCAGCCCATCATCGCCGTAGCTGTGGCCATATGGACAGGCATGGACCGATTGACGGCGACCAAAGTGGTGGCTGCCCTGCTGGTATTTACTGGTGTATGGGTGGTGAACCAAAGCCGGGCGGCGAGTACTCCTAAGAAATCCTAGGTGATCCTAGGAAACTCTAGGCTATCCTGAGCTATCTTAGGAAAAAAAAGAAACAAAAAATGTCTTACACTTACGAATATCCCAGACCGATGCTGACCGCCGACTGCATGGTGGTGAACTCCCGCCACGAAGTACTCCTTGTGCGCCGCGGCAACGATCCCTACAAAGGCTGCTGGGCCCTGCCGGGCGGATTTATGGAGATGGACGAAGCTATCGAACATTGTGCTGTGCGAGAATTGCAGGAAGAGACCTGCCTGCAGGTGAATGAGGAAGAGCTGAGACTGATAGGCATTTACAGTGCCCTCGGACGCGACCCACGGGGAAGGACAGTCTCCGCAGCTTACTTGGTAAGAGGAGCGTGGAGAGAGGAGAATGGAGAACCGCAGGCTGCTGACGATGCCGCCGAGGTGCGCTGGTGGCCGCTCTCGGCACTGCCTCCACTGGCCTTCGACCACACACAGATTATTGCCGACGGGACAAAGCAATTTTTTCTAAACAAAGAATACTAATACTACGAAGTCGGCGTTATAAAATTTAGCATGGAGAACAACGACAAATCGACACAGACGGGCAACCGTATCCTCGTGCTCGTAGCCATGGTGCTAGGAGTGCTGATAGGGTTGATGTTTGCCCAAAACGGCAACCGTCGCCATTCGGCCAACGCCACCCTGGAGGGCAAGATGGACGAGGTGATGCAGCTGGTGGAGAGCGAATATGTGGATCGTGTCGATATCGATTCTTTGTCGGAGCGTCTGGTAGCTGTATTGCTCAGTGAGCTGGATCCCCATAGCACCTATCTCTCGGCCCGCGAGACCGAGAAGACCGACGAGATAATGCGCGGCCACTTCGAGGGTGTGGGATTAACCCTTCACCGTGAAGGCGACACCACCTATGTGGGGCATGTGATGGAAGGAGGTCCATCGGAAGGATCCGGATTGTTGCCAGGAGATATGATCCTTTGTGTCGACGGCGACACTGTGAGCGGCGTCGGCATGTCGGCCGACTCGGTGGTGGCCCGTCTGCGCGGCCCACGGGGCTCGTCGGTGGCAATTCAAGTGATTCGATTGGGCAAGAAACAGGTGTACAAGATACGGCGTGGGGTGGTAGACTACAAGACCCTTCCTTGCAGCATCATGCTTGACGACACTACAGGATATATTCTCATCTCTTCGTTTGCCCAGACGACACATAAGGAATTCCGCGCCGCGTTGACACAGTTGAAGAAGCACAACCTGCGCCACCTAATACTGGACCTGCGTGGCAACGGAGGCGGTTCGCTGTCGAGTGCCATCGGTGTGGCCGAGGAACTGTTACCCCAAGGCAGCCTGATTGTCTATACCCACGGAGCCCATTCGCGGCGCAATGACGTACACGCTCGCGACGGTGGCCTCTTTACCAAAGGGAGTGTCATTGTGTTGGTCGACGAGAGTTCGGCCTCGGCCAGCGAAGTGGTGGCCGGAGCCCTGCAAGACAATGACCGCGCCACGATAGCGGGACGCCGCACCTTCGGCAAAGGACTGGTGCAGACCGACTTCACTCTCAAAGACGGCAGTTCGGTGCTGCTCACCACCGCACGTTACTACACCCCTTCGGGCCGCTGCATACAACGTCCCTATGACGACGGCACCGAAGAATACTACCGCAGCTATGTACAACAACTGATTGACGAGACCTATGCCGATACGGCTGTGGCTACGGTAACCGACTCGATTCAATATCATACCGTGGGAGGCCGTGTGGTATATGGAGGTGGCGGCATCACACCCGACATCATACTCCCCTACCTCAAAGACAGCAGCTTCATCTACTACAACAAGCTCTCATCGGCCGGATTGATCAACCGAGTGGCCTTCGGATATGTGAAACAGCATGCCGCCGAACTGCAGGCCCGCTATACAGATGCCGATGACTTCTACCGCCACTTCAAAGTGAATGAGGCGATGGTGCAGGAGGTGGTGAAGCTCGGTGAGAAAGCCGGTATCGCCCCCGACCGGCGGAGCCTGAATGCCCAACGAAAACTGATGACCAATACGATGAAAGCCATCATCGGCCAAAGTCTCTTTGGCGACAACATGTTCTATCGCGTATACATCAACGAAGATCATGATTTGAAAAAACTGAAAAACGAAAAATGAAGATATGAAACGATTGTTATTGATATTGGTAGCGATGCTCCCTATAGCATCTTTTGCCCAGCAGAGCACGCTCACCGTCAAAACCACTGGGATGAATGCTGGCAACCGTATCGTAGTCAGCGAGGCGAAGGGCAACAAATTGGTGCCCGTCGACACCCTGACACTGGACGACAAAGGCATGGTGACACTGGAGTACAAGATTGCCGACCCGAGGTTCTTCACCCTCAGCCTAATGAAGCCGCAAAGCCCCATGGTGCATGTGATCCTGCTGCCCAAAGAGAAGGTAACGATGAGCATAGAATACCAGCAGGACATCAACTATCTGCGTATTACAGATACGAAAGGGTCGGACAACATGGAGTTCTACCGCTTATATAACAACTTGATGGGCGATGCCTCCACCGACCAACAGCTGCAGGCTGGCGTACCCACCATCATGGAGTCGCTGCTCAAAGAGCATAAGGATGTGCTGATGAGTGCCTTCTTGGTGACTTACTTCGAGAGTGCTTTCGAGCAGTATGCAGGACTCTACAGGACGATACGCGACGCCCTGATAGGCCGCTATCCCAACAACGAGTTCGTACGCCATCTTGATCAGAAAGTAAGTACAGCGGTGGTAGCCGGCATGGTAGCCCCCGATATAGCGCTGGCCGACCGTGACGGCAACATACGTCGCCTGAGCGACTTGCGGGGCAAGATTGTACTCATCGACTTTTGGGCTTCGTGGTGTCGTCCCTGCCGTATGGAGAATCCCAATGTAGTACGTCTGTATGAACGTTTTCACGACAAAGGATTTGAGATATACAGCGTGTCGCTCGACAACAACCGCGATGCATGGCTTAAAGCCATTAATGACGACCACTTGTCGTGGCCTAATCACGTGAGCGACCTCCGCGGCTGGAGTTCGGCCGGCGGCAAACTCTACGGCATCAGTTCCATTCCCGCCACCGTACTTGTTGACCGTGAGGGCAATATCTTGGCACGCAATTTGCGGGGAACCCAGTTAGAACAGAAACTACAAGAAATTTTCGCAGAATGATTACTACGACACAGATAGAGATGGCCCTAGGCCATGTAAACGACCCCGACCTCGGTCGCAGCCTGACAGAGTTGGGCATGATAGAAAACATTAAGGTGGAGGGCAAGAAGGTCTCGTTCGACCTGGTGCTCACCACCCCTGCCTGTCCCATGAAAAAGAAAATGAGCGACGACTGCATCAACGCCATCCATGAACTGGTAGACCGCGAAGCAGAGGTAGAGATCAACCTCACCAGTCGTCCCCAACCCGACCCCAAAGAGGAGTTCAAAGAGGTGTTTGAACATATCCATCATACTATTGTAGTAGCCTCGGGCAAAGGCGGTGTTGGCAAGAGCACGGTGGCAGTAAACTTAGCCATCTCGCTGGCCAAGACTGGTGCCAAAGTAGGCCTGGTGGATGCCGATATTTACGGCCCTTCGATTCCCATCATGCTGGGTGTCGAAGGCGAGGAAATCTACGGCCACCGCGTAGGCGACAAGACCTATATGCTGCCCATTGAGAAATACGGTATCAAACTGATGAGCGTAGGTTTCTTTGTTGATGCCAACAAAGCCCTTGCCTGGCGTGGCCCCATGGCCAGCGGTGCCCTGAAGCAACTGCTTACCGAGACCTGGTGGGACGAGATTGACTATTTGGTGGTCGACATGCCTCCGGGAACAGGCGACATACAGCTCACGCTGGCACAGACCATGCCGGTGAGCGGTGCCATCATCGTCAGCACCCCGCAGCAGGTGGCTCTGGCCGACGTGGTTCGCGGAGTGGAGTTGTTCCGTAACGAAGCCGTCAATATCCCAGTGCTGGGATTTGTGGAGAACATGGCCTATTTTACTCCCGCAGAACTGCCGCAGAACAAATACTATATCTTCGGCAAGGGCGGATGCAAGAAACTGGCTGAGGAGATGAACATACCGTTGCTGGGCGAGATACCGTTGGTGCAAAGCATCGCCGAAAGCGGCGACAACGGCAAACCTGCCGCCTTGTTCACCCCTGACAAGACGAACGACCCCGTGCGCGACGCCTTTGATACGTTGGCACAAAATACCATCACGGAGATTTGCAAACTTAATATCAAGTAGTTTAAGTAGATAGTAGTTAAGTAGTCAAGATAATAGAATAGCTATGACAGATCAAGAGAAACCCATCGTTGAGCAGAAAGTAAAGAATGCATTAGCCCAGATACGCCCCTACCTGCAGCAGGATGGCGGCGACGTGGAATATATCGACATGACTGCCGAAGGTGTCGTCATCGTTCGTCTGAAGGGACATTGCGGCAGCTGCCCCCATGCTATGCAGACCCTAAAACAGGGTATAGAACAAGCCCTTAAACGTGTCATCCCCGAAGTAAAATCTGTTGAGAAAATATGATTTATACCAAAACAGGAGACAAGGGCACTACCTCGCTGGTAGGCGGTAGCCGTGTGAGCAAAGACGATGCACGGGTGGAAGCCTATGGCACCGTCGATGAACTGAATTCCCATATCGGCCTGTTGGCTGAGATGATACGTCCAATGGGCAGCGGCTACTATGACGAGCTGAAGTCTGTGCAGCATAACCTCTTCACTCTGCAGACACTGATGGCCACAGAGGACGAGACTCTCTATGCCCGCCTGCCTCAGTTGGAGGAAGAGGAAGTAGAGATCTTGGAGCGCCAGATAGATCTCATCACCGACCATCTACCCAAACTGCACAACTTCGTCATCGCCGGGGGCAACCTGACGGGGGCACAGTGTCATGTGGCACGCACCGTCTGCCGCCGGGCAGAACGCCGTGTAGTAACACTGGCGCAACAGACTAAAATCGACGATGTGCTGATGCGCTATCTCAACCGCCTTAGCGACTACCTCTTCGTACTGGCACGACGCGCTGTAGTGGCTGAAGGAAAGCAAGAAGACCTATATATCAACTAAATACAACTGTTAATAATTTTTATTTGCAGGTACCGGAATTTGTTGTACTTTTGCAAAAAATTTTGAGCATCAGAGTATGTATTGGACACTTGAATTAGCATCAAAACTAGAGGATGCCCCTTGGCCCGCTACAAAGGAAGAATTGATTGATTATGCGCAACGTACAGGGGCCCCCATGGAAGTTATAGAAAACCTTCAGGAGATTGAAGATGAGGGGGAACAATACGAAACCATAGAGGATATTTGGCCCGACTACCCCACCAAGGAGGACTTTTTCTTTGAAGAAGACGAATATTAGTATCGTCGGCGCAGGCAATGTGGCCACCCACCTCGCCATCGCGTTATATCAAGCTGGATGCTCCATCCAGCAAGTACTTTCCCGTTCGCTTGAACATGCACAAATTTTGGCCCGCCGGGTCGATGCTTTGCCCATTAATCAGTGGCAACGGTTAGAAGAATACGCAGATGTGTACATCTTTGCCGTCAACGACGACGCGCTTTATGACCTTGCCCTTGACCTGCGACTCCACTCATCACTGGTCATTCACACCTCAGGCACTACCCCTTGCAACATACTGAAACCACTCAGTAGCAGATATGGTGTATTGTGGTCGCCACAAACCTTTGTGCGCGACATCGCCATGAATTACCAACGCCTGCCGCTTTGCATCGAGGGTAACACCCCAGAAGTGGAGAAAGACATCGAAGATATAGCAAGGCTTATCAGTCCTTGCATCTATCACCTGAACTTCGAGCAGCGTCGCCGTGCCCACTTGGCTGCCGTGATGGTGAGCAATTTCGTCAACGCCCTCAACGCCACTGCACAGCAATATCTGAAAGGCGAGAATATCGATTTCGATATGTTACGTCCGTTGGCAGAGCAGACCCTGCGCAAGTGGGATTATGGCAATCTATGGCTACAGCAAACAGGGCCCGCCGTGCGACGTGATGAGAAAACCCTTAAAGCCCAACGACGCTTGCTGGCCGACCAACCCGAGTTGTTGAAACTCTACAACGACATGACCAAACTTATCGAGAAGCATACATGACCTTTATCGACACCCACTGCCACCTCTATGACGAGGCCTTTGATGCCGACCGCACCGCAGCCTTACAACGTGCCCTCGACGCCGGTGTCACCACCATGCTGCTTCCCGATATTGACAGTACCAGCACTCCCCGACTGGAAGAGTTGCAACTTGCCTATCCTCAGCATTTCCGTCCCATGGCCGGTTTACATCCCACCTCGGTAAAAGAGAATTATGAGGAAGAACTTAATAAGGTTCATGTTGCTCTCCACTCCCCACTCCCCACCCTCCACTATGTAGCTGTCGGTGAAATAGGCATGGACCTCTATTGGGACCGTACCTATGAGGAACAGCAGCAGGAGGTGCTACGCATACAGATGCGTTGGGCCGAGGAGTTAGACCTGCCTGTGGCGTTGCATATCCGCAAGGCCCACAACGAAGTATTCGGCCTGCTAAAAGAGCTCAACCGACCTACCTATCGAGGGGTGATGCACTGTTTCGGTGGCAGCGTACAAGAAGCACTACGAGCCGTGGAGCTGGGGTTCTATCTGGGTATCGGCGGCGTGGTGACTTTCAAGAACGCCACATTGGCCGAAGTAGTCAAAGCAGTGCCACTGGAACGACTGCTGCTGGAGACGGATGCCCCCTACCTAAGTCCCGTGCCCCACCGAGGGCAACGGAATGAGAGTGCATACATCCCCTTGATTGCACAGAAAATAGCCGAACTACGCGGCATCACCCTCGATGAAGTGGCAGAAAGGACTACTGCTAACGCTACCGACTTGTTTCGTCTCTGACAAAAGCACACCGATATGAAAATAGCGATAATAGGTTACGGAAAGATGGGGCACGCCATCGAAGAACTCGCTAAAGAGCGTGGTCATGAAATTGTATACACCGTGGACAATGATAGTCAATGGCCCATGACGAACGACCAGATGGCCGACGTGGCCATCGAGTTCAGCACCCCCACTACCGCGGTGGAGAACATACACCACTGCTGGCAGTTGGGCTTGCCGGTGGTATGTGGCACCACTGGGTGGAACGCCCAGTACGAGACCCTCAAAGCCGAATGCCTGAAAGGTGGGCACACGCTTTTCACCGCCTCAAACTTCTCCATCGGCATGAATATTATGTTCGCCCTCAACGAGCGGATGGCAGAGCTAATGCAAGGGCGTGACAGCTACCACGTAAGCATCAGCGAGACCCATCATATCCACAAACTTGACGCCCCCAGCGGCACGGCCATCACGTTGAAGGAACAGATAGCGGAGAACGGGAATCGGAGAACAGAAGATATCCCCATCGAGTCGTTTCGTATCGGCGAAGAGCCCGGAACACATAGCGTAGTCTACCGCAGCGAAATAGATACCCTCACGCTAACCCATGAAGCACATAGTCGCAAAGGCCTGGCACTCGGAGCATTGCTGGCGGCCGAATGGGTGGCTGGCCGTAGCGGCGTATTCACCATGAAAGACTTACTGGCTTGAAGGCGACGACTCATAAAGCAAATCCGTGGATTATCCTCGGCCTGACCTTGTTGCTTCTATTAACTATGGCAGCAAGTTGTCTCTTTGGCGCCGTCGATTTCAAAACCGACGAGATACTTCATTCCCCTATTTTCTGGCGACTTCGGTTGCCACGAGTGGTAATGAGCGTTTTGGTGGGTGCCATTCTCTCAGTATGCGGAGCTGCCTATCAAAGCATCTTCCGTAATCCTCTGACAGACCCTTATGTTCTGGGCGTCAGCAGCGGTGCTTCACTGGGTGCTGCCGTGGCTATTCTTTTAGGCTTGGAGGCTTGGTTATGGGGTGTAGGCGGTGTAGCATTGGTGACCGCCCTGCTGACCGTACTCTTCATTTACCATATTGCATCCATCGGCAACCGTATGCATACCACAACCCTTCTACTCACAGGCGTGTGTCTTACGTTGCTTATCTCAGCCCTTATCTCCTTCCTCATGGTATTGAACCAAGAGAAGATGGACAGCATCATCTTTTGGACCATGGGGTCGTTCGGCAGCGCCTCATGGACCGACGTAGCCATCCTAATCCCCATCGCGGTGTTGGGCATCGGTGTAGTGCTCTATTACAGTCGGGATCTGAACCTGCTGCTGACAGGTAGCGAGACAGCCCAGAGCATGGGTGTAGAAGTGGAGAAGGTGAAACGAATATTATTACTGGCAACCACCTTGATGGTAGCCTTTGCCGTGAGCAGTTGCGGCGTGATAGGCTTCGTAGGATTGATAGTACCCCACGCCGTACGGTTGGTAGCAGGCCCCGACAATCGACGGGTAGTCCCCTATTCAATGCTTTGCGGTGCAATATTCGTGCTGGTATGTGACACTCTGGCACGCACCTTGTTGAGGCCGAGCGAACTGCCCGTGGGTAGTCTTACTTCAATGGTCGGTGCACCTTTGTTTATCTATCTTATCTACAAAAAGAAGAAACGGATATAAAAGAGACAGAAGTAAATGATAAGATTGCAAAATATAAGGGTCGACTATGGCGAGCGTAAGATACTGCGCGGTATCGATGCCGAGATTGGCGAAGGCCGCATCACTGCAGTGATGGGACCCAACGGTTGCGGCAAGACGACATTGCTACGTTGTATAGGAGGATTGTTGACCCCCACGGAAGGAGAAGTGCTAATCAACGGGCAACCCGTACAATCCTATCCGGCCAGAACGCTGGCACAGCAAGTGGCTTTCGTCAGACAACACCCGCAGACCGACTTCGAGTTTTCAGCCTTTGAGACGGTACTAATGGGCCGTAATCCATATCAACACCGCCTACAGAACGAAAGTCAGGAGGACTGGGATATCGTCGAACACTGCATGAAGCAGACAGGCATTTGGGAACTTCGATTTGCCAAACCGGCCGAGATGAGTGGTGGCGAACTACAACGTATGATGATTGCCCGCGCATTGGCCCAGCAGACACCAGTGCTGTTGATGGACGAACCTGTTTCCAACCTCGATATAGCTCATCAGATAGAAGTAATGCGATTGTTGCGGGAACAACAGACCCCCAACCAACGCCCTTTGACCACCATTATCGTTATCCACGATCTGAATCTGGCTTTGCGTTTCTGCGATGACGTGATGCTATTCCACGAAGGTCGATTATTATTCCACGGTCCTATCACCGAGGGGCTTACACCCGATAGAATTGCCACTGTGTACGGAGTAAAAGCGCACCTGGCTGACGGGCGTATAATCTTCGATTACTAAGATTAACAGATTTTAATTTTGTCATATTGCAGATTTTGTGTAATTTTGCAAAGATTTTCTATTCACACTGAAGACTGCATATATGAAATATACTGGCTATTTTTTAGTATTTTTAGGATTGTTGGCGCTACCCACGATNNCAGACCCACGATAGTGTCGGCCCAGAACAACGACCCACAAAAGAAGTCGGAAGTCAAAATCGGCAAACTGGACGTCATCTACGAAGAAGAAGAATACAAAGGCGTGGTGATAGACCAGCAAGAAGAGAAAGAGACCGAGAGCTATATGTACCAAGTGCCTTTCCTCATGGAGGCTGAGATAGACGAGGAAGATGAGGATGTGGAGCAGACTTTTTCTTTGAACGACGAAGGTGCAGAGAGTGAGGACGAGATATTGTGGGAGGGCTTTGATACTGCCGTCATCCACATGCCCAAACTCGACCCATCCAGCATCATAGAGCCTATCATTCTGGATTTGCCGAAGTTCTCTTGGCCCACCCCTACCACTGCTCGTCCCACCTCACATTTCGGTCCCAGACGCCGCCGTTTCCATTACGGCCTCGACCTTGCAGAACCAACCGGGGAACCCATTTATGCCGCTTTTGATGGCGTGGTACGTATTTCCAAACTCAACCGCAGCTATGGCAACCTAGTCATCATACACCATTCCAACGGCCTTGAAACCTACTACGCACATATGTCGAAACGACTGGTGTCGGTAGGCGACCACGTGAAAAGCGGCGACCTTATCGGACTGTGTGGCAATACCGGACGCAGCTTCGGCAGCCACCTGCATTTTGAGATACGCTACATGGGTAACGCCATGAATCCCGAACACGTAATCGACTGTGCCACACATGATCTTATCAATCCACGGCTGGAACTCACCTCCGCGTCATTCCGCAAGAAAGGGTCATCTATTTCGAGAGGCTCCGGTAAAGCTACAGGGGGATGGTATCGTGTGCGGCAAGGAGATACTCTAGAGAAAATAGCCCGCCGCAATGGCACCACCGTAAACCGTCTGTGCCAACTCAATGGCATCAGCCAGAACAAGATTCTACATCCAGGTGATCGTCTGAAGGTCAGCGGCAATGCATCCACCCAATCTGGAACTTCCGGAAAAACCGGAGCTTCGGGAGGCACCACCGGCACCACCCACACCGTGCGCAGCGGCGACACACTCTACAAGATTGCCCGAGCCAACGGCACTACAGTAAAACACCTCTGCCAACTTAACGGCATCAGCGAGAACAGCACCCTTCGCGTGGGTCAGAAACTGAAAGTGAAATGAGACTCGACATCCTCACCCTGTTCCCGAACATGATGACCATGTTCTTCGAGGAGAGCATCCTCAAGAGGGCCCAGAAGAAAGGGCTCGTCGAGGTCCATTTCCACGACCTTCACGACTATTCCTTGACTAAATATGGCTCTATCGACGACTACCCCTACGGGGGTGCTGCCGGCATGGTGATGGCTGTGGAACCTCTGGCCAACTGCATCGAAGGGCTCCAAGCTGAGCGCCGCTACGACGAAGTGATATATACCGCCCCCGACGGCGAGATGCTCTCGCAACCCATGGCCAACCAGCTGTCGCTGGCAGAGAACCTGATGATACTCTGCGGCCACTACAAGGGCGTCGACGAGCGTGTGCGCGAGCACTTCATCACCAAGGAAATCAGTATAGGCGATTATGTATTGACCGGCGGCGAGCTAGCCACGGCTGTCATCGCCGATACCGTCATCCGACTCGTCCCCGGCGTCCTCGGCNNCCCGGCGTCCTCGGCGACGAGCAGTCGGCCCTCGGCGACTCTTTCCAGGACGGCCTCGTGGCCCCACCGGAATACACCCGCCCCCCCGAATTCCGCGGCTGGAAAGTCCCCGACATCCTCCTCAGCGGAAACCACGCCAAGATAGAACAATGGCGCATGGAACAAGCCCTCCAGCGCACCAAAGAACGCCGCCCGGAATTACTCAAGCAGTCAAATAATCAAGCAATCATAAATTATGACAGAATTTGAGAAATACGCCACTAAGCATCGTGGTATCAGCAGCACGACTTACGCCAAGTATACGTCGGCCATAAACAATTCGCTGACTCCTTATATCGTTGAGGAGCGCCAGCTGAACGTGGCCCAGATGGATGTCTTCAGCCGCCTGATGATGGATCGCATCATTTTCCTCGGCACCGCTATCGACGACTACACTGCCAATGTCATCCAGGCCCAGTTGCTCTTCCTCGAGAGCGTCGATCCCACCAAGGACATCCAGATTTACCTCAACTCGCCGGGAGGCTCCGTCTATGCCGGCCTCGGCATCTATGACACCATGCAGTACATCCAGCCCAAGGTGAGCACCATCTGCACTGGCCTCGCCGCCTCGATGGCCAGCGTGCTGCTCTGCGCTGGCGAGAAAGGTCGCCGCTGCGCCCTGCCGCATGCCCGCGTGATGATTCACCAGCCCATGGGCGGTGCCGATGGTCAGGCTACCGATATGGAGATTACCGTCCGCGAAATCCTCAAGCTCAAGAAAGAACTCTACGAGATTATCGCCAAGCACAGCGGCCAGCCCTTCGAGCAGGTGGAGAAAGACTCCGACCGCGACCACTGGTTCACCGCTGAAGAGGCCCTCGCCTACGGAATGATTGACGAAGTGCTGACCAAAAAGTAATTAAGACAAATGATTGTTAAGCTGAAGAACACTAGCCACCACCCGCTGCCGAAGTACGAGACTTCGCAGTCGGCGGGTATGGACCTTCGCGCCTTCCTGCCGGAAGGCCCCATCACGTTGAAACCTATGGAGCGTGGCTTGGTGAAGACCGGCCTCTTCATGGAGTTGCCTGCGGGCTACGAGGCCCAAGTGCGTCCCCGCAGCGGTCTGGCACTGAAGAAGGGCATCACAGTCCTCAACAGCCCCGGTACCATCGATGCCGACTACCGCGGCGAGATTTGCGTCATCCTCATTAACCTCTCGCAGGAAGACTTCGTCATCAACGACGGCGAGCGCATCGCCCAGATGGTGATTGCCCGTTGCGAGCAGGCCGACATCATCCAGGTGGAGGAACTCTCCGACACCGAGCGCGGCACAGGCGGCTTCGGACACACAGGAAAAAGGTGAGAGGTGAAAGGTGAAAAGGCTGGCGCATAGATTGGTTCTGCTTGTTGCGATGTTATCGCAACTGCTGGTCTCTTGTTATGCCCAGCCGGGTTCCAAGGTTAGAAGGGGCAATTATTTCGAGGGCCAGTATGCACAGCTTGACGTAGGTGCTGAAGAACTTTTGCGATGCAGCAAGCTCTTCGCTGATTTGGGAGGGTGCGATTTTGCCTCGAAACTATTGGGGAACATCGCCATTGTAGCCAATCAAACATCCGTTGTCTACAATACACATTTGGTAGACACTCTCTTTGCGGAGGGATACCCAGTGGTGAAGATATTCTGCCCAGAGCACGGATTCCGTGGCACCGCGGAGGCGGGCGCCAAAGTGGACAATAGCGTCGACCCCAAGACCGGCCTCCCCATTGTCTCCCTCTATGGCAAAAACAAGAAGCCTACGCCGGAGCAGTTGAAGGATGTGGATGTGGTTATTTTCGACTTGCAAGACGTAGGTTGCCGCTTCTATACCTATATCAGCACGTTGCACTACGTGATGGAAGCTTGTGCCGAGAACAAAGTGCCACTTATTGTCCTCGACCGACCCAATCCCAACGGCCATTATGTTGACGGGCCAGTACTGGACACCTCAAAGTACCGCTCCTTCGTCGGCATGCACCCCGTGCCTGTTGTTTATGGGATGACCATCGGAGAATATGCCTTGATGATCAACGGCGAACAGTGGATAAAGGACACTTGCGACCTTACCATTGTCAAGATGGACAACTATCACCGTGACAGCATCTACAAACTCCCTGTTCCACCGTCGCCCAACCTGCGCAACGCCCACGCCATCGCCCTCTACCCATCGCTCTGCCTATTCGAGGGCACCAACTGCGGTGTGGGACGTGGCACCGACTACCCCTTCGAGTGGGTCACCTATGGTTCCGACACTCTCGACCTGCGGCAGGAAACGGTACCTGCGGCCTTTAGTCTCAAATACCTGATGGAGATGTACCGCCGTCACGCTGGGAACATGGACGTCCCCGTCCGCAATAGAAAGCCTTTCTTCCAGAAGTCCAACTTCTTTGAGAAGCTGGCTGGCAATGGTGAACTTCGCAAGCAGATAGAGAGCGGCATGAGCGAGGAAGACATCCGCGCCACCTGGCAACCCGCCCTCGACGAGTTCAAGAAAATCAGAGAAAAGTATTTAATATATAAGTAATATGAAAAAAGTAATCGTTATGATGGCAGCCGCGGCCATGCTTTTGGGCGCCTGCTGCACTAAACAATGTGACACCCCTGACACTGCGGGAGTGGTGATGGAGAATATCCTTGCTCGCAAGAGCGTGCGCTCCTACAACGGTGAGGCTATCCCCGACACCGTGATGCAGAACCTGCTGCGTGCCGCCATGTCGGCCCCCACAGGCATGGATGTTCGTCCCTGGAGTTTTGTTGTGCTCACCGACAAGAGCCAGTATGAGACCATCTTCGAGGGCAACGGCAACATGAAGAAATTCATGGAGAGCGGCGCCATCGTCGTGGTCTGTGCCGACACCACCGTCACGCGTCCCACGCGCGAGGATCCCGACGGTCCCGCCGTCACGCGTCCCAACCCCATGTGGCGCGATGATGTGGCTGCCGCCACGGAGAACCTGCTGCTGGCTGTGGAAGCCTATGGCCTCGGTGCCTGCTGGACAGCCTGCTACCCCTTCCCGAACACCATGGCTCCCGTGCACAAAACCCTCGGCCTGCCTGACAATGTGATACCATACGCCGTTGTCCCTATCGGCTATCCCTCGACCGAGAACACCCCCAAAGACAAGTGGGACACTTCCCGTATCCATTATAATCGTTGGTAACCCATGAAACTGCAGAGGGTATTGTTTCTTTTGGTGGTCTTTCTCTCCGTCTCGCCACTTCACGCTCAGAACTATCGCATCACTAACGATAACTACCAGTCCCTCACGGTGACGGTGACCACCGGAGAGGTAACCTTCGAGGATGTGACCGTCGATGGTCAGCCTTTCATTCTGTTGGCAGCCGACGGCCTTAACACCCCTTCCGAGGAAGGCAGCCCCAACCTACCCCTTTTCTCACGGTTGATTGAGGTGCCTCTGTGTCAATCCTTTGAAGTGACAGTAAGCGGCATGGAGTTCGACACCCTTATGTTGCCTCGCCGCGTGATGCCTCTACAGCCGTCGCGCAGCAAATCGGACACCATCTATCACCCCCTGCTTATCAACGAAAAAGTATACTCTACTGATGCTTTCTACGGCACTCCCGTAGCTATGGTGGAACCCGTGGGTATTGCACGAGACCGACAACTGGCACGACTTCAGTTCACGCCTCTGCAATACAACCCTGTGAGAGGACAGTTGGTGGTGTGCCGCCAAGCAACCGTCACTGTACGCTATATCAAACCCGACGAAACAGCCACCCTTGCCCTCTTCAACCGATACCACTCGCCCGCCTTCGTCAGCGGTGCTTTAACACTCAACAGTCTCTACCCAAAGTCGGTGTCCACCACCGCTCCTATACGCTATCTGATTGTGGCTCACAGCATGTTCCGTGGGCAGTTGGACACCTTTGTGCAATGGAAACGCCGCAAAGGATTCCTCACAGACATAGTCTATACCGACGAAGCCGCCGTAGGCTCCACCTCCTCCTCTATCCAAGCTTATATCCGCAGCCAATATACCAACGCCACCGCTGCCAATCCCGCCCCCACCTACCTACTTCTGGTAGGCGACCACGAGCAGATACCGGCCTTCACCGGCACCACCTCGAACGAGCATATCACTGACCTCTACTACATCAGCTGGACCACGGGAGACAATATCCCCGACTGCTACTGCGGCCGTTTCTCGGCACAGAACACGGACCAACTGACCCCCCAGGTGCTGAAGACGCTGATGTATGAACAGTATACCTTCGCCGACCCGTCATTCCTCGACCGTGCCGTAATGGTGGCGGGAGAAGACAGAGGAAATAGCGGTGACTATGGCTATACCCATGCCGACCCCACCATGGACTACGCCATCACAAACTATATCAACGGAGCTCACGGATTTAGCCAGGTGAAGTATTTCAAAAACAACACCACCATTGTCCCCGCCGGAGCCAACGTAACTATCGATAACAATAATTATAGCAATTCGGCTACCGTACGCAACTATTACAACCAAGGCGCCGGACTGATTAACTATTCCGCCCACGGTGGTGCCACCTCGTGGTCTACACCCAACTTCACTACCAACCATGCCGCTGCCATGACCAACACGCAGAAGTTCGGCCTGATGATAGGCAACTGCTGTCTGACCAATAAATTCCAGACTTCCACTTGCCTCGGCGAAGCAGTGCTGCGTAAAGACAACTACTGCGGTGCTGTAGGCTATATCGGCGGAAGCAACAGCACCTACTGGGGCGAAGACCTCTACTGGTCTGTAGGGGTGAGGAGCAGCATCAGCTCTACTATGTCGATGGCATATGACGGTGCCCACCTCGGCGTCTACGACCGTATTTGCCACACCCATGGCGAGCCTTATTCTGATTGGGTGCTCACACAAGGAGAAATTATCTTCCAAGGCAACATGGCCGTAGAGTCATCCTCTTCGAGCCGTAAAAAATACTATTGGGAAATCTACCACCTGATGGGCGACCCCTCAGTAATGCCCTATCTGACACAGGCACCACAGATGACTCTCACCGCGCCTTCACAGATTACCATGGGCACCACCTCATTATCGGTTACGGCAGCCCCCTATGCTTATGTAGCCATCACCACATCTACCGGCCATAACTTGATTGCTGCCACCTATGCCGATGCACAGGGTAATGCCCTGCTTATACTGCCTAACACACTCGCCGCCGGAAGCTATGAAATAGTGGCTTCGGCACAGCAGTATCAAATTGCTTTCCAGAATATCTTTGTCATCGCACCAGCCGGCCCCTATGTAGTGGTGTCAAACCTCACATCTTCATCCCCTCTTGATGCTGGCACCACGGTACCCCTCACACTGACGGTGACCAACGTAGGCACCGCTACCGCCACGGACGTGGTATTGAATCTGACCGCAGCAAGCAACACCCTCTCGTATTCGTACGACTCGATAATCCTCGACAGCGTGCCGGCGGGCACTACGGTAACCCTCACCGACACACTTTCTGCCCATATTGCTTTCGACGCCGTCGATGGTGAAGAGGCAATAACCCATATAACCTCTCGTTGGACGGGCAGCAGCGATACCTCTCTTTCCGAATTACCCCTCATAATCAAAGCTCCAAAGATAGTACTGTCCTACTCCATCCTGCCACTCTGCATGCATCCGGGCGAAGACACCACCCTCGAAGTATCACTCATCAACCGTGGTCACGCAGCCTTGCCTACAGGACAACTCGTCCTCACGTCACCGTTCCTGCTGATGACTATTACGGGCGACAGCAGCACCTTCTCGCTGCCCATCTCCGAAGGTATCTCGCGCACCTTCTCCCTCCATGCTGACAACCTGCTGCCTGCCCATACGGAACTACCTCTCGAGGTGCTCTTCCTATCTGCAGGGACCTATCGCCTTGATACCCTCAACGTGTATCTCGGAGACAGCTATATCGAGACTTTCGAAGGTACATCGTTTGCCCTGAACGGATGGACTCAAGGGTCTTATCCTTGGACCGTGGTCGACACCATGGCTTACACCGGCACCCGCAGCCTTCGTTCCTACGCCAATCTAACCCACAACCAAACCTCCGATATATCGATTACCCACACCGTCACCGCGAGTGGTGACAGCATCAGGTTCCACTACCGGGTGTCGTCGGAAGCACGCTACGACAAATTCCACTTCTATATCGACAATCAGGAACGGCTGGTCGAATCTGGTGACCTATACTGGAAATACGCTGCCTTCCCCGTAAGTGCTGGGACACACACCTTCAAGTTCTCCTACTCAAAGGATGTCAGCAACGACCATTTCAGCGACTGTGTCTGGATAGATGATATCATCCTGCCGCATGAGACGCGCTCCGTACGCCACGATACACTAAACGTATGCGACAGCTACGCGAACGGAGATGGTGTCTACACCTCCTCCTGCACACTCGGCGAGGTGCACGGCGACACCTTGGTGATATTGGAACTTGTTGTCAACTACAGCTCGATAGACACAATTGAGTCTATAATACAAGGAGATAGCTACAGTTGGAATGACGTCACCTACACTGAGTCGGGCATCTACACCCAGATATTGCAGAACATCTATGGATGCGACAGCACTGTGACTCTGCAACTCACCTTGACAGGCGACTCGGTAGACATAACAGTCATTGACATTGACAAGATTGTCCTCTATCCCAACCCCACTTTGGGACTGGTACACTTCGAACGGCCGGTCGACGAAGTACAGGTATATGACGCACAAGGCCGTTTGGTTGCCACACTCCGTGACACCCCGTTGGTTGACCTGCAAGAACTGCCCGCAGGAGTCTATCTGTTAAAGGTAACTGATGACCATCGTATAGCCACCTATCGCATCATACGGTGCCGCCAATAAACTGCGCCACCCAGTCGCCTTCCGTCGACGGGGCATCGTCCCACCCTTCGGTGTCGATAGTCACCTCGAGCAACTTAGCGGGGCCTTCGCAGAAAAGCTCCACGCTGTCGGCTACCGCAGGCACCAGCACGCACTCGCCCACATGGACGGGGGCGATGGTATCCATGCTCTTCACCGCCGCCAAGCCCTCCACACATAGGTAAATCACGAAGGTATCCAAATCCCCCAAGTTTTTGCGGATGGGGTTATCGAAAGAAATCAGGCGAGTGGTGAAATAAGGGCAGTCAGCAATGGTGGTGGTCTCGTTGGTATGCAACTGGTAACGGGTACTGGCATGAGAGCCTATAGCGCTGAAGTCGATGGCGTCCATAGCCTCGGCGGTATGCAGTTGGCGTTTCTTGCCGTCCTTGTCCACACGGTCGTAGTCGTAGATGCGGTAGGTGCAGTCGGAAGTCTGCTGTATCTCGGCCACCATAATGCCGGCGCCGAGAGCGTGCACACGGCCGGCAGGGATGAAATAAACGTCGCCCGGTGCCGGCTGTTCGGCATGTAGCAGGTCGGTAAGATGACCGCTGTTAAGTGCCGTTGTATACTCCTCGGGCGTAGTATCGCGACGGAACCCACTGATAAGCTTTGCCCCGGGGGTGGCCTGCATCACATACCACATCTCCGTCTTGCCCTGCGGCATACCACGCCGCTGGGCCAACTCGTCGTCGGGATGCACCTGTATGCTGAGGTCTTTGGCGGCATCAATCAGCTTGACCAGCAGCGGGAACTCGGTGCCATAGCGATTGTAGACCTTCTCCCCCACCAGATCTCCCATGTATATTTCAATGGCCTCGTTCAGGGTGTTCTCTGCCAAAAATCCATTGGCGATAACGCTCTCATGGTCCTTGACACTCGATAGGGCCCACAACTCACCGCAGTTGGGCAGCGGGTCGTAGTTGAAGCCATAGTCACGCAAACGATTGCCTCCCCATATCACGTTCTTGTAAAGCGGGAGGAACTTAAGAGGATAAAGTGCTGACGGCATTTCTTAGTAGCTGCGGGTAGTATGTCCGTTGGTCTTGTTGTTGCCACGCACACTATAGTTCGACTTCACCTTGATGGCCTTGTTCGACTGCTGACGCTCATACATAGTGGCGCCATCGTCGCGGCTGCTGCCGCACGACACAGTCATACCGGTCATAGCCAGCACTGCGGCGGCTATCACAAGAGGCATACTCTTTTTCAGGATGTTCTTCATAATATTGAGGTTTATCTTTCTACCAAAGTCATCTCGTCCACCAGATGGCGGGCACCGGCATACTTGTCGATGATAAAGAGGCAATAGCGGATGTCGAGCGAGATATTACGGCAATAGTTCGGGTCAAAGAGCAAGTCGCTCATCGTACCCTCCCAGCAGCGGTCGAAGTTGATACCCACCAGCTGTCCGTCGGCGTTCAACACGGGGCTACCACTGTTGCCACCCGTGGTGTGGTTGGTGGCGATAAAGGCCACGGGGAGTTCGCCTTTCTTGTTGGCATACATGCCGTAATCCTTCTTCTCCCAGAGCTGCTTCAGACGGGGCTCCACACGGTAGTCGTACACATCGGGGTTCTCTTTCTCCATGATGCCGTCGATAGTGCTGTAGGCGGTATAATAGGTAGCATCCTTGGGCTTGAAACCCTCCACATGGCCATAGGTAACACGGAGAGTGAGGTTGGCGTCGGGGAAGAAGTTGGAGTCGGGATATTGCTCCATCATGCCCTTGATATAGGTGCGCATCAGCCGCTGGATATTGTCGTCGGCCTCGCGATAGGTCTTATTCTTGGCATCGTTGGAGCAGAAGTTGATGGCTTGATCGAAGAGCACCACGGCGGGGTCTTTCTTGATGGCCGCGGCCATCTTCTCGGGCTTCATCGCAAGCAGTTTCTTCAACTTTTTCTGGTCGTTGAGGGCCGACTTGACATAGATCTTCTTAAGTGTAGCATCGAGGGTGGTGGCGTCATTAACACCCATATAGGGAGCAAAGCCATGTTCCCACATGTACACGAAAGTCTCAATAAAGATAGCCTCGTCGATGGGAGAATGCATGTCGAAGTCTTCGAAATACTTCTCACTGCTGGTGCGCATCTGGTCCACATAGCTCTCGTCGGGATTTTTCGCGAGGGCCCAAAGACGCCGGGCGCGCTGCATGAAGTCGCTGGCCATCACAGCCTCGCTGAAGTAAGTCCACTCCATCTCCACCTCGCGGAGCTGAGCGTAGTTTTTCTCCATCTCGTCCAACACATCGCGGTATTGCGGTTTGTCCTGTGCCCATCTCTGGAATACAGCCTCCTGCTGCAGTTTCTGCTCCACACCGTGCAGACGCTCTATGCCGAGGCTCTCGCCCTGCCATTTCTTCCATCCGTTGGCAATATTGGCAACGCGCGAGGCATATTTCAGACGCTGGGCGGCGCTCTGGCGCATGGCGGCGTTGTAGTGGTCGAGACGGATGGTGCGCAGCGCGATGCGCACGGGGTTCTCGTGATTGGCGGCCATATCCACATAGTCGTGGGTTACATAGCGACGCGTGGTGCCGGGATAACCGAACACAAAGGTAAAGTCGCCCTCGTCCACACCTTTGAGACTTATCTCCAGGTGTTTCAGCGGGGTATAGGGTACATTGTCGGTGCTATAGTCAGCCGGCTTGCCGTCCTTACCCACATAAACGCGGAACATCGAGAAGTCGCCCGTGTGGCGCGGCCACATCCAGTTGTCGGTATCGCCACCGAACTTACCGATATTGCTCGGCGGAGCACCCACCAGACGCACGTCGGTAAACACCTCGTTGACATACATGAAGTACTGGTTGCCGTAATAGAACGGTTTGACTATCGCCTTATAATGAGTGCCCTCGACCGCCTTGGCGGTGATTGCTTCGATATTTTTCTCCACGATTTTCTCACGATCCTGCTCCGAAGTCTCGTCGGTAACACCTTCGAGCACCTGTTTGGTGACATCCTCCATGCGTACCAGACGCGTCACACTCAGCCCAGGGCAGGCAATCTCCTCGCTACGGTTCATAGCCCAGAAGCCGTTGGTCAGGTAGTCGTGCTCCACAGTGCTGTGTCTTACAATATAGCTGTAGCCGCAATGGTGATTGGTCAGCACCAATCCCTCGTGCGAGACAAACTCGCCCGTGCATCCGCCGCCAAAGAGCAGCACCGCGTCCTTGAGCGACGCATTGTTGATATCATAAATATCGGCAGCCGTAATATGCATACCGGCGCGCTGCATGGCAGCCTCGTTACGGCCCAACAGCATGGGTATCCACATTCCTTCGTCGGCACGCACTACCGTCGGCAACGCCAACAGCACAATAGCCACAATACTAAACAACTTCTTCTTCATAGTGTACATATTTAGGGTGCAAAGATACGAACTATTTTCGACATAGAAACAAAAAAACAAAGACTGTTTTCCTTAAGGGCACACTGCGGCACAATCAAAAACCAGAACTAAATAACACACAATGATAATATAGGCCCCTTTTTGGTGATAGGCAAAAATCGATTCATTATGACGCAACTTGATGGCATTTGAAGCCATTTGACGTATTTCACCCCCCTCCAGTCGGACTTGGTACGGACTTGGTACGGTGTTGATACGGTGTTGGTACGTTCCAGAGGGTGTGTTGGGGATATTATATCGCGGAGATAACCTCGGCGGTGGAGGCGACAGTGTAGGGGCGACCGGTGGCGAGGTCGCGACAGAGCCAACGGGTACGGCGACGTTCGACACTTTCGAAGAGCAGCTCGGGTCGTGCCTTCAGGCGGAAACGGCTGCCGGCGGGTAGGTCGTCCAGCGTGGTGTGCTCTTCAGGGTTATAGTCAGGGTCATAGTGGCGCAGCTTCTCCTCGACCTGCCTCATAAGGCTATGGTTAAGGGGTATACGCCGCACAAGACGTTGCAACAAAGGATGCACCTCATCGGGGAAGAAACCGGTATGGGCGACGATGAAACGCCGGTACTCCTCCTGCCACTCGTGACCGTGGGGAGCCACATCACTATATTTGAGGTGAGTCTCCAAATGGGCGGCTTCATGCAGAAAAACCCAGAGGAAGAGATAGGGGTTGAGGTCGCCGTTAATGCTTATCTCGTGGAAGTTGTGGTCTCGTTGGGGCCAGCGATAATCGCCCAATTTGCTACGCCGTCCACGAGTGATATGGAAATGTACCTTATGCAGATTGAGATAGTTATACACCCCGTCCACTGCCTGTGCAGGCAGATGGTTTCCCAAGATGCGGCGATATTTCTCTTCGGTGGTCACCGGCAGGTCAATCGAAACGGGGACAGTCGCAGTCGCTGCGTTTATGCTTGTACATATGGTCGTTGCTGCCACAGGAAGCGGCAAGTACTGGGAGCACAAGGAGTGCAAGAAGTGCAACAACTCTTAGACTCTTAGACTTTTTGACTCTTAGGCTTTTTAACTTCATATCTTGGCACGATGAACGGTGAGGGAGACGGCAGCAGTGCTGATGGACATGACGAGAAGGAAGGTGAGCAGAAAGTCGATAACTCGCATGGCCACGGGGAAGGCTTTGACGACAAAGTTGCCGTCACCCATACGTATAATACCAAACTGCTGCTGCAGGAAACATATCACAAATCCTATCAGTAGGCCTGCCACTACAGCAACGGCACAGAGCAGCACTCCCTCGGCGGTGAAAGCACGCCGTATGCGACGCGGAGTCATACCCATGCTCTTGAAGATGAAGATGTCGTGGCTTTTGTTGATAATGAGCAGCGAAAGGGAAGCCACGAGGCTGAGGGTAGAGATAAGCACGATGAGGGCAAGGATAAGATAGATACCCAAGCGTTCGGTGCGGAATATCTTGAAGTAGAGTGGCTGCTGGTCGTAGCGGTCCTTGACGGTAAGGTGAGAGGTGAGAGGTGAAAGGTGAGAGGTAAGGGTTTGCTTAGCTTTGTGGACATTGGCGCCAGGCTTGAGTTTGAGGGCAATGGCGGTGCATTCGTCGGGAGCGTAGTTCATCAGGCTCCGTACAAAATCGATATCGGTAACAACATACTGCTTGTCGATGTCCTGCTGGATAAAGAAATAACCTGTCGGATAGGCGTAACCAATATTGAAGGCCTGGTCCATGGTATAACCCATGGTAGTAGTACCGCGCTTAGGGATATGCACCGCAGCGGGAATGTTGTGATGCACACTCATACCCAACTCGTAAAATATCTCGCCACCCACGATGAGCGTAGAAGGTGAAGAGTGGGGCGTGGAGAGCATGTAGACACCTTCAGTAATCAGGGTATCGAGACCCGAGATGCGGTGGTAGTTGGTGTCGACGCCACGTAGACGTACTATGGCCTGATGGGATCCGTAGGTGAGCCAAGCCGTCTCGTCGACGATGAGCGACACCGCCTCGACGTCTTCGAAGGATGAGAGTTGAGAAAGTTGGGAAGCATGGAAAGTCTTGCCTTCAGCGGGTTGGATAACCAGCTCAGGGTCGAAAGTGCCGAAAAGGCCTTTGGTAATCTCGCCGATGCCGTTGTAGACGGAGAGGACGATGACAAGAGCCGCAGTGCTCACCAGCAGACCGATGAGCGAAATCCACGAGATAATCGTCACCACGGATTTCTGCTTATGGGCAAAAAGATAGCGTACAGCTATGAGCGACTCAAGTTTCACTGCTTGAGCAACCGATTAATATTGTCGATATAGTCGAGCGTATCGTCGATATAGAATTCCAACTGGGGTATGATGCGCAACTGCTTGCCTTCACGTAGGCCGAGGCGGCGACGCAAGTCGGAGGTGTTCTCACGTATCAGGGCCATGACGCTGTCGGCAGAGGCCTGTCCGATGGGCATGATGGAGACATAGACGCGTGCGATGGAAAGGTCGGGGGTAATAGTCACGTGGGTGACCGTAATAAGCGACGGACCCAACACCCCTTTCATCTCCCGCAGGAAGATGTCGCCCATGTCCTGTTGGATGAGGCGGCAGATTTTATTTTGTCGTGTGGATTGCATGGTTTATAGTCAAAATGTCAAAGAGTCTAAAAGTCTCCCCTGCCACGGGGACACAGCTACCAGCGCCAGCCTAAGCGGATGGGCATGAAGACCGTCTGCTGCATATAAGCGAAGCCCAAGGTGACATAGAAAGAATGCCAATTGTGCTTCATGTCGCGCAGGCCATGCAGATAATACCAGTTAATACCGCCATAGAACTCAAATAAGGGAGTAATGGTCGTACCATACCCCAGGGGTTCCTCTTCTCCCAGCAGGAGGCTGGCACCCAGACGACCACCTACCATGGGGGCCCACTTGATGGTGGCTGGCTGGTAATCCACACCCATCAAGCCCTGCCAGATGGGGCGGAAATCCACATCGAGGAACACATTGGCACCCATCAACGGATCAGCAAGGTTCTGGGTGTTGTTGTGGTAATAGCAGTAGCCTATGCCGCCGCCAATAAACCAATCCTGACTCACGTTGGCGCCGACCATCAGGTTCACTCCCGCCATGTTATAGTACTTGTTCAGGTAATATCCGAGGTTACCGGCCTGACCCACATTACCCACAAAGGGACCATAGTTCAACTCCACTTTGAGCATAAACTCATTCTTGCTCTCGAGCTGCGAGAACTGGGCATTGGCGCCAACCGAAAGGGCGACCAACACTGTAGCGGCGATGATTTTTATCTTGTTCATAACACTATCAATTTCGACTGCAAAGATACAAATTTATTTTCAATCTGCACCAAATAAGTTCCCAGCGCCAATTGCGGCTTGATGGCGTCACCGTTGCGGAGTCCGCGTCTGCGCCATATTTTACGCCCTTCGGCATCGTATATGGTGAGTGTGAAAGGAGCATCGATGTCCACCTCGACGGCCAGCATCTCACCCTGTTTTACAGGGTTGGGGAAGAGGGTGAGGAGCGGAGACTGAAGACTGAAGACTGGAGAGTGGATTCCGACCAGATGGGTGTCGACGACAGCCAAGGTATATTCGCCGGTACGGAGATTCCGGGCGTAGTAATAGCCTTCGTTTTCATTGCCTGTACGGGCGTTCGACACCGATACCCAAGGGTGACTGGCATCCTCGCGGTAGAGCAACCTGATGGAGTCGAGCGAGGTGGTGCGAGAATAGAAGCCGTTATCGAGATAGGGGTAGTCGCCACCCGTATAGCCATCACGTACAAAACGGAACAAGCCTGTGACAGAGGCGAGATAGCTCTCGGGGGAGCGGACTATCCAATAACGGTTGGCGGTACGCAGCACTCCCGTGGTGGTGTCTATATCCCACGGATGTCCCCAATGGTGTTCTATTACGACAGGGGTGCCGACAGGACATTCTCCTTCTGAAGAGAGGCGTGTATGCGCCCATTTCACTGTCTGCGTACCTGAGCTGAGTACGGTAAGATAGGCATTGGTGGCGGCATCGGAAATCTCCAGGTCATAATCCAGCACATGATAGGCGGGATCGTCGAAGGGTAGATTAACAGTGAGTGTAGTGTCGTTGCCGGCAAAGGCAACCCAGTATTTGTATTGCTCGCCGCCGCGGGAGAAGAAGGTGACGGGGACTCGGTTGGAGCGTACCGGCACATCGGTGCCTACTCCTTGTTGACGCACCGTGACCACAGCTCGGTGGGAACCTCCGCCGACATAATCAACATCGACATGATAATCCACAAATCCGGGGGTAAAGATATGGAAATTGAAGAAATCGGTGAGATCCATGCCGCTATACAGATTCAGCGAATCGAGCACCTCATAGACATCCACTCCGCCATAGGCCTTGCTCTCCATCAGCCGCTGTATGCTGGCGTAGAAAAGAGAGTCCCCCATATATCCGCGCAACGAATGCCACATCATCCATCCCTTGTTATAAGAAGTAGACCCATAAGTATAGCTATGCGGCATGGGGCTGAGGGCCCGGTAGCCGTCGTCGGTGAAGTGGGTGGCCCGGATTACCGCCTCCAGATTCTTCTGGTAGTATTTGTCAGAGGCCTCCTTGCCAGATACCGACTGCATAGCCACCTCACTGCAGAAGGAAGCGCCGCCTTCGTTGAACCACATATCCTCTTCCCTATTGCATGTGACGAGGTTACCAAACCAGGCATGACCCAATTCGTGGGCGATGGTATTCTGCCCTTCTTCTGTGACGGACGCCATGGCTTGATAGGCAAGGGCGATATTATGGACATGTTCCATCGAACCCTTGGAGGTGGCAATATAGCCTATCCTGTCCCACCGGTAGGGGCCGAAGCAACGTTCAAACATGGGAACCACGGAATCGAGTTCTTCGAAAGACCGCACCACACGGTTACTATCCTGCGCAAGATAGCCTACAGTGAGGGGATAGTCACCATAAAGCGAACTTATGGTATGATAATAACGATTCCATGCCGCCTGACTGACACCCACAAGATAGGTGGGCACAGGGTGGTTGATACGCCATACACTATATTCTGTGCCGTCGTCGGCCACAGTACGTCCTTGTAACAGGCCGCTACACTCGGCTGTCCAGCCGGATTTGGCATGGATGCGCAAGGTATACGTGGCCTTGTCATAATAGTTGTCGCAACAGGGCATCATCACGTTGCCCACCACATGGGGGTCGGTGGCGAATCCCACCCCGAGGTTATAGCTGAGGTTATTCTCAAAATGAAACCCGCCGAAACTATAGGGCATAGGCTCTACATATCCCGAACCACGATAGCAAGCTCTGATGGTAAAATCCTGCCCCACGGCGATACCTGCCGTCGGGATGGCGGCAAGCATGGGGTTTTCCACCGCCACGCCGTTGACCCACAAAGAGTCCAACGTGCCACGCAGACTCAACGAGATTGTGTTGCACGGACGTGTGAGCTTGAGTGTCAGCGTGGCATCACCCGGGAAAGGCTTCCCCTGGGTTAAGTCAAGCGAAACATCATAATCCTGCACATCGACCGAGTCGAGCAGCTGCGCTTGTGCCACAAGGGGTGATAGCAGCAGCATTATACTGAAGATGAACTTATAGAATTTCATAAAGAATATCTTTATATTCAATTGACTGGAGGTATTCGTAGGCACCCTCAGTACGGAGGAGGTCCTCAGGGGCATGGGCGTCGGTGCTGACGATGACGGGGATACGCAGCGCTTTCATCTCCTGGATGAGCCACTTGCCAGGGTAGTAGTCGGCGTGGCGCCCCTTGTAGATGCCACGGGTGTTAATCTCACAGATGAGATCAAGGTCGTGGATGAGGTGGATGGTCTCGAGGGCAAGGTCGCGGTACCACGTTTCATCTTCGGTGAAGTAGCGGTCGCGGTTGTGCATCACTATCTTGTCGGGGTGCCCGACGATGGTGGGGCGGTTGCGCTCGAGCATGGCGTTCTCGTTGTGGAAATAAGCTGTTACTCCACGCCTGATATCGCCGCCATAGTGGCGCATCAGTCCCTCATCATAAGTTTGATAGCGAGAACCGTCGATCATCCATAGGTCATCGGAGGTGAGAGGAGTAGTGAAAGGAGCCGGTATTAGATGAATGCTGCCAATGGTATACTCCAAGCCACCCTGTTCAATGAGTGGCCTAAAGTCTTCAAGCATCCCGGGGACATAGTCTATCTCCAAGCCGAGGTGGATGGCGATGCGGTCCTTGTACTCCTCCTTAAGGGCGCGTACCTCATTGCAATAGCCTTGGTAGTCGGTGATGGAATAGGTGTTTTCGAACGGCAGCGGACAATGACCACTGAAACCCAGTTCGGTGAACCCATGTGCCACAGCGAACTCCACCATCTCGTGTGGCGTGGCCTTTCCGTCGCAGTAGCTGCTATGGGTATGATAGTTGATTTTCATAAACGAT
>LXOW01052601.1_pt1 | contig 45865 bp, 44 predicted proteins | sample 1368591 | NCBI WGS metagenome assembly LXOW01 (sample SAMN04884650, study PRJNA319009) | bovine gut metagenome | isolation source: Cow rumen | host: Bos taurus | place: Italy: Legnaro (PD) | collected 2014-07-09
TCAGATGTGTATAAGAGACAGCAATAGTACCCTGTAATGTTACCACAACTGTTCCCTTTTTAACAAAAACGCTTTTTGGTTGTGCTAAAGTAGAAATGGTTTGTTTCGTGGATAAATTTAATGATAAAGAATCCCCAACATCCGCAACTTGTACAAACGGCATTGCGCCTTCCCCACCATACCAACGGACATCTCCATATGGTTGCGGAAAAGACCCCCGACGGTAGGTAGCAATTTCTCCCAAAGTCTTATATTCCACACCATTCGGGCAGAGGTCTTTTATAAGCTGGTCTAATTTAGTCATTTTCCTTTACCTTTTTTATGGGTTATCTTCTTCACCGCTTTATCAAAATCTGATTCAAGGTTTTTCATTTCACGCGCTCTATAAATTTCAAATTCCTTTGTAGCTTTTTCTATGGCTTGTTTATGGGATATTGTGCCTTTGCCTTTTAAAAGTTCACGCCTAACTGAAAGAATTAGATTATCCAATTCATCAATCCAATCTTGCATTGTCATAGGTCTTTCTTCTAGTGCCTGTAATTCGGCATAATCTAAAAACTGGGAAACTAACAAATTTAAGGTGCGTAATTCCTTTTCAGTTAGATAGTTCTTTGCAATCTTTACGTCTTCGTTTGTTATGTAATTACCTTTAAAATTAGTCATCCCTACAAATGGTTTTTGATTATCTACCCTATTGTAAATAACCTCTGCCGCTGTGTTTTTATGTGCCGCATAGTGCATTTTGTTTTGAACAGTAGCAAAAAAATCTTTGGTTAATTGGGATTTTGGGTCATAGTCAATAGAAGTAGCATAAATATCAGTAACTTGTTGGTATAAGTTGCGTTCACTACTGCGAATATCTCTAATACGCTGTAATAACTCTAAAAAGTACCGATTTCCGCCCTGTTTTAAGCGTTCATCATCCAATGTAAAACCTTTGCGGATGTACTCATTAAGCCGTTTTGTTGCCCATTGCCTAAACTGCGTACCACGTAAAGATTTAACCCGATACCCTACTGAAATAATAACATCCAAATTATAAAAATTAGTGGGTTTGGTAGAAAAATCGGAATTTCCGATTTTTCTTACGCTCTCCGTCTCAACCAATTCCCCTTCTTTATAGNNTTTTTCAAATAAGGCCGCCATATCATCTATGGTTAGCCAGACATTTTCATCTTGGAAAATAACATCAATACTTACTTTTTTATCAGGGGTTTGAAATATTACTATTTGGTTATTCTTTCTCATTTATTTACCCTCTATCTCCGCTACGATTTTGTCTATCTCGGCACGCAGAACCTGTTCCCTGGCAACAATATCCGCAATCTGCCTGTTCAATACCTTGATATCAATCACCTCGCGCGTATCTTTCTGCTCTACATAGGTGCTGACGGACAGATTGTAGTCCTGCCCGGCAATATCCGTATTGTTTGCCAGTTTTGCAAAATGTTCCTCGTCCTTGCGGTTTATGTATGCGTTGTAAATTCGTTCCAGATTTGCCTCGGACAGCTTGTTCTTGTTGCCTGAATGAACAAACTCATTGCCAGCGTCTATGAAAAGCACCTGATTGTCGGACTTGCTTTTCTTCAATACAAAAATACATGTGGCTATGCTTACCCCAAAGAACAGGTTGGCAGGCAGCTGTATTACGCAGTCAATGTAGTTGTTGTCAATGAGGTATTGGCGGATTTTCTGCTCCGCTCCGCCACGGTATAACACACCAGGGAACTCTACAATCGCCGCTGTGCCTTGAGTGGAAAGCCACGACAGCATGTGCATTGTAAAGGCCAGATCCGCCTTGCTGCGAGGGGCGAGTACTCCGGCAGGGGAAAAGCGAGGATCATTTATCAGTACAGGGTTGGAATCACCGTCCCACTTGGTAGAATAAGGCGGATTTGAAACAATAGCGTCAAAAGGCTCGTCGTCCCAATGCTTTGGGTCTAATAGAGTATCCCCCAATGCGATATTGAATTTTTCATAGTCTATGTCGTGCAGGAACATATTGATACGGCACAGGTTGTATGTGGTGATATTTATTTCCTGCCCAAAGAAGCCCTGACGTACCTTGTCCCTGCCTAATACCTTTGCGAATTTAAGCAGCAATGAGCCACTGCCACAGGCTGGGTCATATACCTTGTTTATCTCGTCCTTGCCTGCCAATGTTATTTTTGCCAACAGCTCGGACACTTCCTGCGGGGTGAAGAACTCTCCGCCTGACTTGCCCGCATTGCTGGCATACATTGTCATTAGGAACTCGTAAGCGTCGCCAAATGTGTCAATGGAGCTATCCGCATAATTGCCCAAATCCAGGGTGGACACCGAATCCATAATCTTGGTCAGGGTGGCATTACGCCTTACTACGCTAGGGCCTAGTTTGTTGCTGTTAACGTCCAGGTCGTCAAACAGTCCTTTGAAATTTTCCTCACTAGGAGTGCCTTTGGCTGAATTTTCGATATTCTTGAAAACCGTGCTTAATGTTTCGTTCAGGTTTGAGTTGTTCCTGGCATTTCTGCATACATTGCAAAAAAGTTCCGACGGCAGGATAAAGAATCCTTTGTCATTCACGGTAGAAATGCGTCCAAATTCGGCATCCTCGTCTGACAAAGTCGTATAGTCAAAATCCGTAGACCCAGCCTTGTGTTCCTCCTCGTTTAGATAGGCTACTATATTCTCGGAAATAAAGCGGTAAAACAACATTCCCAGCACATAGGCCTTGAAATCCCAGCCGTCCACACTGCCACGCAAATCCTCAGCAATACGCCATATAACCCGGTGAAGCTCCGCCCTTTCCTGTTCCTTGCTCATAAATACCCCTGAAACTGATTGTCAAATATTCAAAAAGCCACCGCCTTCATACTGGAAAGCGGCGGCTTTTTTTACTAACTGATTACTGCTGACTTATTTTAACTCGTCGTAGCACATAGGCACTGCGGCGTAGAGAGCGGCACAGGTGATAAGATCCTGGGCCCAGCTTATCTCATTCGGTGCGTGTGCCTGGCTTTCCGCTCCGGGGCCAAAGCCTATGCAGGGAATGCCGTTTCTGCCCATAATGCTTACACCGTTTGTGGAGAATGTCCACTTGTCGGTGAGCGGCCTGTCCGCGCGTTTCAGCTTGGGATCAAGCGGAGCGTATTTTGAGCCGCCGTTCGCATAGCTGGGGCATTCAAGCCTCTTGTCCGTGTTGAAAAGACCCTTGTAGGCATTTTCAAGTGAGCGTGTGATCCTGTGATCCTTGGGTATGATCCAGGTGGGGAAGTAGCACTCTATCTCGTATTTGAGGCCGGTCCATGAAGGCCTGTCATAATTGTACATGGAAACCTTCACGTCGTCTCCATATTTTTTCACTGCGGGCAGATCGCGTATTTCCTGCAGGCAGGATTCCCAGGTCTCGCCCCAGGTCATTCTGCGGTCAAGTGATACAGCGCAGGAATCGGCCACGGCACAGCGGCTCGGAGAGGTGTAGAATATCTGGGAGCAGGTTACAGTTCCGCGTCCGAGGAAGCGGGCCTCTTCCCAGCCCTTGTTGAATTCCGGCTCCAGCATTTTTGCAAGACCGTGAATGTGCGGATCGTCGGCGGGATTCTCGTTCAATGCACGTATGTCCTGAAGAATGTCGGCCATCTTGTAAATGGCATTTGAACCACGTTCCGGTGCTGATCCGTGGCAGGAAACGCCATGCACGTCTACGCGTATTTCCATTCTGCCACGATGTCCGCGGTATATTCCGCCGTCAGTAGGCTCGGTTGAGATTACAAATTCCGGGCGAATCTTGTCCTCGCGGATAATGTACTGCCAGCAGAGGCCGTCGCAGTCCTCTTCCTGTACAGTGCCGACGATCATGATCTTGTAGCCTTCGGGAATCAGGTTGAGATCCTTCATTATCTTCGCGCCGTATACGGCTGATACCATTCCGCCGCACTGGTCGGAAGTGCCACGGCCTCCGATTTCGCCGTTCTCCTCGTAGCCCTTGTATGGGTCAAATTTCCAGTTGTTTATATTGCCTATGCCGACATTGTCTATGTGGCTGTCTATGGCAATTATCTTGTCGCCCTTGCCCATGTAGCCTATGATGTTTCCCTGTGGGTCTATGACTACCTCGTCAAATCCGAGCTTTTCCATTTCGGCCTTGATTGTCATGACGTGAGCTTTCTCGTCGCAGCTTTCGCCGGGATTGGCGATTATCGCACGCAGAAAGGCATTCATTGCCGGTCCGTATTTGGTGGCTGCCTCGTTAATTTTCTTAAAATCCATGTCGGTTTGTCTCCTTGATGTGTTATTTTGCAATGTAAACACTACTTTCTGATATTATACTTAATTATAGAAAAAAGATAAATTTTCCCTAGGAAATTATGCAGGTTTTGAATTTCAAGAAATTACTGTTTGCCGTGTTGATTATGTCCTGAACAGGAATATTTTTGATTTTTGCCGCCGCTTCTGCCGCCTGCATAAGGCCTGTCTGCTGCGTAATGCCGCCCTCGCTTTCCAGCATAAACCTGTCAGCAGGCACGGATTGGAAGGCCGCCCGGTATTTTTTCGCATTTTCCGCCGCAAGGCCAGGCCCGAATGAGAACCAGCCTCCCAGTCCTGCAAGCTGCCGCATTATGTCCTCTGAACCGTTGAATGAATGTATGACAAATCTGCCGGGATTTGTATTCCAGATTATTTCCAAAAGCCGTCCGTATTCCCTGACGCAATGGATTATGGCCGGGCGGCCTGTTTCCTTTGCGATGATCAGCTGTTCCGCAAATATCTTTTCCTGCTTTTCCATATTCGGACGCATCCTGTCAAGGCCGATTTCCCCAATGAACGCTCCAGTACGCGAAACAGTCTGCCTCATTTCCGTCCATATTCCGTCGCTGACCGTACCGATATGCCAGGGATGAATGCCTACACAGGGGATAATTGCCTTGTCTTTGCGGGAAATTTCTATAACCTTTTCCCAGTCGTCCCTTGAAGCGGAACAGCACAATCCTCCGGCGATGCCTTTTCCGTCATCATAATTCTCCGGGNNAAATAAATGATAGCAAAATTGTATAATTTATCTATTATGAAGAAAAGAATTTTCTACCATGACACGGATTGCGGCGGAGTTGTCTATCACGGCAATTACCTCAAATATTTTGAGGAAGTGCGTACGGAATTTTTGGAAAATCTTGGATATTCCGTCAAAGGACTTATGGATATGGGCTTTTACTTCGTGGTTCGCAGCCAGAGTGCGGAATATCTGAAACCGGCATTCTACGATGACACTCTGGACGTGAAAACCCGTCTTTCGTCCTGCTCGCCTGTGAGAATGGTTTTTGAATACGAGATACACAATCAGAACGGTGTCCTGCTTACAAAGGGCAGCACAATGCTGGTTTCCGTCGGTACGGATATGAAGATCCGTCCACTGCCGCAGGATATGCTGGCAAAATTCAAGGCCGCGGTAAGCGACAGTTTCCCAATTAGCAATTAGCAGTGAGCAATTAGAAATTGAGGAGATTCCTTAATACCGTCATGCTGAACTTGTTTCAGCATCTATATTTAGATTCCCGTCAACAACCTGCTGGAATGACGGATGGTAGACTTTATCCGCATTTCCTTGGCATTTTTGAAAAGGTTACCGATCGGTCACATAAAGTTAACGATCGGTAACATAAGTCAAAATGCACAAAAAATGGGTTAAAATAAAAAAACCTCCTTGGAAAAGGAGGTTTTTTTGGGGTGGCTGAAGGGATTTGAACCCTCGGCCTTCCGGGTCACAGCCGGACGCTCTAACCGCTGAGCTACAACCACCGTCATTTTATACTATTATACCTTATTCCATATCGCATTTGCAAATTCCAGCCTCGTCCATTGCCGTCAGCTGGCAATTTCCTCCAGACACAGCCATGCCCCACATTCCGGGCATATAACGAACAGGTCAGGCTTTCGCAACAGGCCGGAAAAATGCTGCGTAAGCATCATATTGCACGACGGACAAATTGCCTTTTCGGCAGGATTGGCGGAATCATGTACCTTGAAAATGACACGTTTTCCTTTCTTCCTTATCTCCTCGTATCTGTCAAAAACTGCCTTGTCATGTACCTGCTCCGCAAGTGATAGTTTTTCCTGCTGGGTATTGTCAATCATGGAAATTAGTTCCGCCTTTCTTTTTTCCAAAGTCCCAATGGCGGCATTTTTGTCCTTCTCGTGTTGTACTAGTTTCTGTTTTTCAGCCTGTTCCTCTTTTGCTGCATGTTCTATCTCGTCTAAAAGCATAAGGGCATTTGTTTCGGCCTCGTCTTTTTTCTGCCTTGCGTAATCAATCTGGGCAAGCATGGCCTTGTAAGATTCATTGTCCTTTACGGATTGCGACTGGATCTGATATTTTTCTATGGCGGTATCCATCTCCCCGGCCTTTAGTTCAGCCTCCCGTTGACGAAGCTGTACGGCTTTCAATGCGTCATAGCATTTACGCCATTCCTTTTCCGATTTTGCGTATTTGTCCTCCTCGGCCTGCATCTTTTTTGGAATGAGGGCAAGTTCTGCCTGGCATAGCTGTATTTTGTAATCCCTTTCCTGTATGGATAGCATGAGTCCTGTCTCGGTTGTGCCTATATATTCCATTTTCTGTCTCCCTGTAATAACATTATAAATCTAGATTTGAGCTAAATCAAGAAAAGACATTTCCAATTAGCAATTAGCAGTGAGCAATTAGCAATTGTGGAGTTCCTAACTTGTCGTCATGCTGAACTTGTTTCAGCATCTCGTAGATAAAAACTGCAAAGATTCCCGCTAACGACCTGCGGGAATGACGGATGGGAGACCTTATCAGTGTTTCCTTGGCCAAAAAGCATAATAAAATTTTATAAAATATAATATAAGTATAAATGCCTGGAATATCGGCAAAATCAAGGATTTACAAAATTTAGAAGGACATTATGGCAAACAAGAGAGTAGTTCTTATAATACGTGACGGATGGGGACGCGGCAAGGCGGACAAGTACAACGCCGTGGAGAACGCATCCACTCCGGCAATGGATAAATATCTGGCGGAATATCCGCACACGGTGCTTGAACCAGCAGGCGAGTTCGTCGGTCTGCCGGAGGGCTATCAGGGGTCTTCCGAGGTAGGACATCTTAACATGGGCGCGGGCCGCATAGTCATACAGGAGCTTAAACGCATAAAGGACATGATAAAGGACGGCACATTCTTTGAGTGCGCGGCCCTGAAAAAGGCTTTTGACAATGCCGCTGAAAAAGGCACGGCCATACATTTCATGGGACTTGTGCAGGACGAGGGTGTACACGCACATCAGGATCATCTTTACGCATTGCTCAGAGAGGCAGCCAGACGTGGAATCAGGCAGGTCTGGATACATTATTTCGCCGACGGCAGGGATACGCCTCCCCGTTCCACGCTTTCCTATCTTAAAATGCTTGAAGGCGTGATGAATGAGTGCGGCAATGCGAAAATCGCCACAATCATGGGACGTTATTACGCAATGGACCGTGGTGCGAAATGGCCGCTTACCGACAAGGCCTATTCCTGCATAACGGAGTGCGAGGGCGAGCATTACGCTACGGCGGAAGATGCCATAAGATACGGATATGACAATCTGAAGAACCCGGACGGCACTCCGATGGGCGACGAGTATCTGCCTCCGGCGGTAATAGCGGATTATCCCGGTATCAAGGACGGCGATTCCGTGGTGCATTTCAATTTCCGCCAGGACAGGGCCATTCAGCTGACAAAGGCATTCGTCGAGGACGAGTATCCGGGCAGCCGCGACAAGAAGTACGATATTGTCTACTGCGGACTTACCCGTTATTACAATGAGTTCAAATTCAGTGCGTTGCCGGCAATGGACGAGGGCGGCGGAATGGAGAATCTGCTCGGCGAGGTAATATCGCAGAATGGGTTGAGACAGCTCCGTCTTGCCGAGACGCAGAAATTCAAGCATGTGACTTCGTTCTTCAATGGCAAAAGCACAAAGCCTTATCCCGGCGAGGATCAGGTTGAGATAAAGGGAACATGGGATCCGGCCACATTCGCCGAGCATCCGCAGATGAACGCTCCCGAAGTGCGTGAAAGGGCCGTGCAGGAAATAAACGGCGGCAAATACGACTTCATAGCGATAAATTTCGCAAACTGCGACATGGTCGGACATACTGGCGACTATGACGCCGCAAAAAAAGCCGTTGAGGTTACCGACGAGAGCGTGAAAATGGTTACGGAGGCCGCCCTTGCGAAAGGATATGCGGTGCTTATCACTTCCGATCACGGAAATGCCGAGGAAATGTGGGATTACAAGATAGACATGCCACGCACATCTCATACCGTCAATACTGTTGACTTCATTTATGTTGCGGATAATGCGGCGGAAATCAAGCTGCGTCCACACGGCATACTGGCGGACATAGCCCCTACGGTATTGCAGATAATGGGACTAAGACAGCCGAAGGAGATGACGGCGGAAAGCCTGATAAAAAATTAGAAGTTGGCAGTGAGCAATGAGCAATTGAGGAAGACTCAATAATTGCTAATTTCTAATTGCTCATTGCTAATTGAAATTGTTATGTTCATAAAGCTGAAGGTGCATCCCGGTTCAAGGAAGGCCGCCATAACGAAAAAGGCGGAGGATTCCTATGAGATCTGGGTCAGGGAGGAGGCGGAGCGTGGAATGGCCAATGCCGCCGCCCTCCATGCGCTTTCGGCGGAACTTGGAATAGAGGAAAAGAGGATTATGCTGGTGAAGGGAGCCCATTCACCGGCAAAAATCGTCAAGATAATGTAATTATTACTGAATTTTTGGAAGTTTTCGCATATTTTTTAAGTTTATGGCAGAAAAAATTGAAAAAAAAGACAAAAAAAGTGCCAAAAAACGACAGATTCAGGCAAAAATAGAGGCAAAAGCTGCCGAAAAGGCCGCAAAATTGGCAGAAATGCGGAAAAAACTGTACAATTCCCGCAGAATCTTTGCCGCTATAGGAATATTTCTTGCATACCTGATTATAATGTTCATAATGAAGGCGTTTCATTATGGACCAATGCTCAAAGAGCCGGAATACCGTCAGATTGGCGGCGACAATGCGATTTTGGAAATTTACGAGTTTACCGACCTTGCCTGTCCTGCCTGCGCGATGGCAAACGAGGAGATACACCAGGTCCTGAACGCCTACGGCGACAAGGTCAGGATTCATTTCAGGCATTTCCCGCTTGACATGCATAAACATGCCAGAAAGGCCGCACTTTATGCGGACTGTGCTGGAGAGCAGGGAAAGTTCTTCCAGTATGCGGACATGCTTTTCAAGAATCAGGACGAATGGGAAGACAGCAATGAGGAGCCTGCGGAGTTTGTTGCCTATGCGAACAAGCTGGGTCTTGACATGGAGAAGATGCGGTCATGTCTGGCAAATCCGGAAAACATGAGGAGAATAGAGCTTGAAAAGGCAGAGGGAAGGGCAAAAGGCGTTGATGTCACGCCATCATTCATAATAAATGGCAAGTTCAGAAAAGGTGCTGGCTCAATTACATATTTCGCCCAGAAACTTGACATAAGGCTAAGAAAGGAAAAAGAGAATGGAAAATAGCGTTTGGAAGGATTATTCAGGTCTTGCCAGCCGCATACTGGCAGGGGGAATACTGATAGCTGCCGGAACAAGCAAGTTCCTGGTATCCCACGATATGCTTGTATGGCTTTTGTCAGGTCTGGGATTGCCGGATTTCATCAGCGGAATTGCTGCCTACTCTCTGCCATATATTGAGGTTGCTATCGGACTGCTGTTTGCCTTTGGGCTTTTCATGCCATATCCCGCCCTTGTCAGCGTCGCATTTTTCGCACTTTGTGAAGTAGTAATGCTGATTGCCTGGCTTATGGGATGGCCTGCCGTTTCCGCACCTTATTTTGGCCCGGCCATGACGCACAGGCTGTCTTATGAGATTTTTTACAATGTACTTCTGATCCTTCTTGTATATCCTGCCGCGATGTTTGGCAGAAATCTTACTTTGGATTATCTTATACAAAAAAAACTGCCGGAGAAAATAAAATGAAAAAAATAATTCTTGTATCAATAGCAGCGATGCTGGTTTCATGTTATGCTGGGGGAACAAAAAACTTTTCCCTTTCCACTACGGAAATCAACGAGGCACAGGAGCAGTCCCGCAAGGCTGACAAGGTCAAGGCTATATGGATCAGGGAGACCGATCTGAAGAAAGGCACGGATTTCTACCTGGAGGCGGCCCAGGATGGCAGCATATTGTCTCGCGAGGAGAACAACGGTACGATATTCAGCAGGAAGGGTACTATTCCGGCACGATTTGCCAAAGACCTTATACGTGAAACCGAACGTTCCGACGCAATGTCCGCACATGCGAAAAGCTCATCAGACGTGTTCGCCAGTGGCAACCTGAAGGTTTACGCATATATAAGCGGTGAGCTTACGATAGTGGAATTGCCAGTAAGCGATTTTGGCAGAAACTTTACACACGCCCTTACCGAATTGACCGGAGAGGTTTCCAAGATGCCTATAACGCAGGATCTGGCAGGAATACTGTACTGCGATGCCATATCAGAAGATGATCTTCCTGCCGTAAACAAGAAGATAGCGATAGAAGGCGAGATAGATATCATTGAAACCGCAAAGATACGCACATTCCCGCCACTTATGGCAGCCATAATTGACCAGGGAAGAATGATTCCACTTGAAACAAGGGATTCGATAAGGGAGCTTTCTGAATTTATCAACAAATACGACTTGTACGGATCCCGTGCTGAATTTATCATCCCAAGCACGAGGGGTACTTTTGCCTGCTATATGAAGAACACATACCGCGACGGAAGTCAGAAACCACTTACGGCAGAAGAAAAGTACGAATCCTATTGATTGTCCTAGGTACAGGGAATTTTAGCGAGGTAACATTTTTATGAGAATACTCATTACAGGCGGATCAGGATTTTTAGGCAGTCATCTTTGCAGATATATGCTTGGCAAGGGACATAAGGTAATCGCTTTGGATAACTTATGTACCGGGGATACTGCCAACATACAGGACCTGTTCGGCAATCCTGATTTCACATTCATAAGATACGACGTGACAAACTATCTTAGCATAAGCGGTGAGCTTGATGCGGTTCTGCATTTCGCCAGTCCGGCATCTCCTATAGACTATCTGCGTATTCCGATAGAGACGCTAAAGGTGGGTTCAATAGGCACAAGGAATGCACTTGGTCTTGCCAAGGCCAAGGGAGCCAGGTTTCTTATGGCATCCACGTCGGAGGTTTATGGCGATCCACTGATAAATCCGCAGCATGAACTGTACTGGGGAAATGTAAATCCAGTCGGTCCTCGCGGAGTGTACGATGAGGCAAAACGGTTTTCAGAAGCCCTCGTAATGGCATATCATCGCTACAAGAATGTTGATACCAAGATAGTACGCATTTTCAATACCTATGGCCCGGATATGCGTATAAATGACGGTAGGGCCGTTCCTGCATTCATGTGCCAGGCTCTTAAAAATGAGCCTATTACCGTCTTTGGTACGGGAAAGCAGACGAGAAGCCTGTGTTTTGTGTCCGACCTGGTTGAAGGTATTTACAGACTTCTTATGAGCGAGGAGCATGATCCTGTAAACATTGGCAATCCACACGAGGTGACATTGCTTGAACTGGCGGAACTGATCAAAAAGCTGGCAGACAGCAAATCCGAAATAACATTTATGCCTCTTCCCGTGGACGATCCCAAGGTACGCAGGCCCGACACTTCCAGGGCGGAAAAGGTACTGGGCTGGAAGGCACAGGTGTCTTTGGAAGAAGGTCTTCGTCGTACAATGGGCTATTTCAAAAAGAAACTCGGCATGTAATAACTGTTCCTGTCCTTATGTCTGAAAATTGCAAATTCAGGGATGACATGGCCTTTGTCGGCGGATCGTGGAGGAAAATGCGGGATCTGCTGCATGAAATGGACGAAAATTCCTTTTCCGCACTTTCCGCCGAATACGAGATATGGCATTTCCTTAAATCACACAGGCATTGCGGCTATTGCGGTGCGGAAACCGTCCTTGCCGGAGACGACGAGATACATTATGCGAAAAAATGCCCGAATCCGGATTGCGAGGGCAGCAGGAAAGTCCTTTTCCCGTCCTATTCAATAGCGTCAATAACCATTGTCGCAAGAAAAGGGGGGAAGGAGATACTTCTTGGACATAATACGGCGTGGCCGGAGGGGCGTTTCAGTCTTTTCGCAGGATTCATGCAGCCCGGGGAAAATCTGGAGGAATGTGCCAGACGAGAGATAAAAGAGGAATGTGGTCTTGAAGTAGGCTCAATAAGGTATATCAAGAGCCAGACATGGCCATTCCCATCAAACATAATGGCCGGTTTCTATGCTGTTGCAGAGGACGGCGAGGCACGCCCCGACGGCAGGGAGATTGACAAGGTGTTCTGGATAAATCGCTCTGAAATGGAAAAAATAATCGCGGGAACAAGCGATACTGGAATCACCCTTCCAAAAAAGGGCAGCCTCGCAAGGAAGCTGATAGGAATGTGGCTTTCAGACAGTATTTAAGGAAACGCGGAAAAAGTGCCTTTTCCTGCGTTTCCAATTAGCAATTAGTAATGAGCAATTGAGGAAATTGACTTGTCTCGTCATTGCGAGGAATGAAATGACGAAGCAATCTATACAAGTTTTTTCCAAAGCGGAGTTCCCGAATCAGATTGCTTCACTACCGTTCGCAATGACGTATTAAACGTGAAAAATTGACTTTATCCGTTTTTTTTTCTTACAGCTTTTTGCCGTAAATACGGTAAGTCTTGTATTTTTGTCCGCCTACGTCGGCAATCGTCTTGTTTATCATGGCATTGTCTTCCAGAGTCCAGGACATTTCCCCATAGGCCCATTTCATCTGAACGGCGGAATCCATTGCCTGCCTTATAAGTAGCAGTTCCAATCCTTTGTTGCGGAATTTCTTTTTTACGCCGAGAGTAAGCATTCTCCCGGAATTCGTCCTTCTCATTGCCATTAGGAATTTGAACAGGTTGAAGATGTTTATTTTTCCGTTGACGGCCTTCAATGCTGGTGCGAGATTTGGCAGTATAAGCACAAATCCGGCTGGCTCTCCGTCGCAGATTGAGAAATATAGAAATTCCGGTCTGATAATCTGTCTTAATGATTTTGCCAGCTCGTCAAACTCCATGTCCGTCATGGGCACGAATCCCCAGTTCTTCTCCCAGGCCTCGTTGTAAATTGACTTTATCTTCGCCAGCTCGCCATTGAGGTTTCTTACATCTGCCTTTTCTATCCTGTAGCCGGGATTGTGCTTCAATATCCTGTCAAGCAGCCTTGTGTAGCGTTCAGGCATTCCCTTGTTCGGATCTATTATGTAGGCGTAAAGATCCTTTGCCTTTGTATATCCGGCGGCCTCCATTATCTGCGGATAATAAGGCGGATTGTAAGGCATCATTATCATTGGTGGCACACTGTAGCCGTCCAGCAAGATTCCACAGGTTTCGTTTGTAGATGGGTTTACAGGTCCAATTATGTTGTCAAACCCCTTTTTTTTCAGCCATTCCTCCGCGTTTTGGAACAGTTCCTTTGCAATGTGTACGTCATTTTCACATTCAAAAAAACCGAAAAAACCGCAGTTGTCGTCGTGAAATGAATTGTGGGCCCTGTTTATTATTGCCGCGATCCTGCCTACGGGACTGCCGTCCCTGAAAGCCATGAACAGCTTTCTCTCCCCATGCAGCCAAAAGGGATGTGCAAGGGAAATCTGATGTATGGTGTCCTTTATCAGCTCCCCTGACCAGTTTGGATCTTCAGCATAAAAGCCATAAGGGAATTTTACAAAGTGATGAATCTCATCTTCCGATATGCTTTTTATCTCAATAGACATAATTTTTGCTTATTTTGACGATCTGAATGTTGAGCCAAGCACCTTTCTTGCGGCCTGTTCAAATATGTTCAATGCCCTGTCAAGATGTTCCCTCGTATGTGCGGCAGTTGCCACTATGCGCAGCAATGCCCTGTTTGGCGGCACGGCGGGGGATATTACGGAATTTGTGAACAATCCGTTGTTGAACAGCTCATGCCACATCGCGAATGCCTTTTCGTCGCTTCCTATTATGACGGGAACAATTGGGGTCTGTGTCTTGCCGGTATCAAGTCCCATGTCCTCAAAGGCCTTTTTCAGGTATTTGGCATTGTCCCAAAGCTGTTTACGCAGCTGTGGCTCGGTCTGTATTATCTCTATCGCTTTTGAAATTGTCGCGACGGAGGCAGGTGGAAGTGCGGCGGAAAATATTATGCTGCGTGAATGATGCCTTATGTAATGTATGACAGGCTCGTCTCCAACTACGAATCCGCCTACTGATGCGAATGATTTTGAGCATGTTCCCACCACCAGGTCAACCTCTCCGTTCTCCAGACCGAAATACTCACATGTGCCGGCACCTGTATCGCCGAGAACTCCTGTGGCGTGCGCGTCATCAACGATTATTTTCGCACCATATTTTTTTGCTATCCTGACTATTTCGGGCAATGGGGCGATTTCGCCTTCCATGCTGAATACGCCGTCTACGACTACGGCCTTTCCATGATCAGGCCCTATTTCCTGAAGAACCTTTTCCAGATGTTTCAAATCATTGTGGCGGTATCTTTTGACCTCGCCGTGGGCAAGACGGCATCCATCTATTATGCTCGCATGATCCAGCTTGTCTATGATTACATAGTCGCCCTTGCCTATTATTGCCGAAATCACGCCGACATTCATCTGATAACCTGTCGCATATATGAGGGCGGCTTCCCTTTTTTTGAATTTTGCAAGCTGTTTTTCAAGATTCTCGTGGAGAATGCTATTTCCGTTCAGCAGTCTTGATCCGGCCATTCCCGTGCCGAATTTCTGTACGGTCTCTATTGCCGCCTGCTTCATACGGGGATCATTCGCAAGGCCAAGATAGTTGTTTGAGCCAAGCATTATCATCTTCCTGCCATCAATAATTATTTCAGGTGCCTGTTCTGTTTCCAATACCTTGTAATATGGGTACATTCCCACTTTCATCAGGTCCTTTGCCCTGGTAAATTCATAGCATTTCTGGAATAGGTCTTTCATAAGTTCATTCCTGTATTACAGTTAAAAAATTTAAATCTTTTTCCTTTTGGAGATAAATTCCTCGGCAAATGATGTGTCCGCCCTGCCTGAACGGAACTCCTCGCAGGATAGTATCTGCCTGCAAATATCCGCCGTGTTTGTGATGCCGCCGATTTCAAGCTCTTCCAATGCCCTTATGGCACGGCTTGTGGCCTGTTCCCTGTCAGGAGCGTGTGCCACGATTTTTGCCAGAAGGCTGTCATAGTACACCGGAACGGAGTATCCGTCGTACAGATGTGTGTCATTGCGTATTCCCGGACCGGCAGGCAGTGCAAGTCCGTCCACATTTCCCGCCGCAGGCCTGAAATTGTTTTCCGGGTCTTCCGCGTTTATTCGCATTTCTATTGCGTGACCGATCGGTAACATCGTTATATTCTTGCAGTTTCCGTCTGTACCCGGCAGGGATTCGCCAGCGGCGGCGATAATCTGCAAACGCACAAGATCCTGTCCTGTGACGGCCTCGGTTATCGGGTGTTCCACCTGTAGGCGGGCATTTACTTCCATAAAATATAATGTTCCATTTCCGTCGGCAAGAAATTCCACTGTTCCAGCACCGATATAGTCTGCCGTATTTGCCAGCCTTATCGCGTAATCCGCAATCCTTTTGCGGTCTTCGGGCGATACTGACGGGGACGGTGTTTCCTCAATCAGCTTCTGATGCCGCCGCTGAATTGAGCAGTCCCTTTCCGGGAATGCGATAGTCCCGCCGTGGCAGTCCCTTACAAACTGTACCTCGATATGCTTTGGGTTTCTTATAAGTCTTTCAAAATACAGATCCGCATTGCCAAATGAGGCCATCGCCTCGGCGGCGGATACCTGGTATTCGTGCAGCAGATCCTTCTCGTTTTCGGCTATCCTTATGCCCTTTCCGCCGCCGCCTGCCGCCGCCTTTATCATTACGGGATATCCGATTCGCAGTGCTTCCGCCGCCGCCTGTTCCGCAGATACGCATCCATCAGATCCCGGCGTTATTGGTATGCCAGCGGCGGCTGCCATTCTCCTGGCGGCGGATTTGTTTCCAAGCAGCCGCATTGTTTCGGCATCAGGACCTATGAATGTAATTCCGGCCTCGTCGCAGGCTTCAGCGAATTTGTCATTTTCGGACAGGAATCCATATCCGGGATGTATGGCATCCGCCCCGGTTATTTTGGCGGCGGTTATTACGGCGTTTATGTCAAGATAGCTTTTCGCCGCCGAGGCAGGACCGATACATATTGCCTCGTCTGCCATTCTCACAGCCATGGAGGACATGTCCGCCTGCGAGTAGGCCGCTACGGACTTTATTCCCATTTCTTTCAGGGTACGTATTACCCTAACGGCAATCTCTCCCCTGTTGGCTATGAGTACCTTTCCGAACATGTCAGTTGAAACCTTCCGGCAGTGGCATCTGCTTTATTATCTGTGCTGTCTTTTGCAAAAGGTCAACATTGATAATGAACACATCCTGCCTTGTCTTCTTGTCCTTTTCAAAATCGTATGATTCGCTTACTATCTTTACAGCGTAGGTAGTTCCGCCCAGATGTCTTGCCTCCCAGTTGTCCTTGGGGGCGTATTTCCTGGATTTCGCAGGCAATTTTGCAACCTCGTCCCGAAGGAATCTGCTACGCAGTGTTTCCAGATCTGGCAGATCCTCCCTGATACGGAATTTCTTTGCAAATCTGATGGCCTCGCTTCCGGCCTTTCCATTAAGCTGTGTAAGCGTGCTTATGGCATTTGCCTTTTTCTGGTCTTCGTTGGGACATATACCTACCGCTAGCTGCAGGTCTGATTTTGCCTTTTCATAGTCCCCGGTAGATATCAGGAAGAATGCCCGGTTAATACGGAAATAGCAGTTCTGATCCGCGGTTAGTGTGGCACGCTCGTCAAGCCTGTCAAACGCGTCTACCGCCGCCCGCTTGCGATCCAGTTTTACATTGCTATCCGCAAGGAATATCATGACCTCGTTTATTTCCTCGGCAGTAAGTTTTACCGGATATCCTTCTATGCTTTCAAGCATGTCCCCGCACGCCTCTATGGCCTCTGAGTACAGTTTGGCGGCGTAGGCCGTCTTGCACATGTACTGCATGGATCTTGGATCGGCAGGATCGGTAATCATCATTTTCTGCGCATAATACATTGCCTGGGTCGTGTCATTGCGCATGAGGGCATCGTCAATGGGGGCGAACAATGTCCTCACATAGGGACGTGCCCATTTGCCCTGTTCCTTTACAAACGACGTGTAATCGTCAACCCAGTTGCCATCCTCGTCCCTTACCTGGTATTTGACCAGTGCGTAGTTGGATTCCATTGAATGTACTTCAACGTTCTTGAATTCCTTTGTATCCTTGAAGGTTTCCTTGTTGTAGAGTACATAGTCTTCCACGGGGCATATCATCTTGGAATTTGTGGAAAGCATCTGATACGCTTCCTCGTAATTGCCCTTTGTGAATGCGGAAAGATAGTTCTTCGCTGCCATCATTAGCTGCAATTTTGGCATATATGGACGAATGAAGAAATAATATACCGCGAATCCCAGGGCACAGACAGCGATGATTATTCCGGCGTATATCGCAAGCCTTAATGAGGCCGCCTTGGCCTCCGGCGAGTCGGGATTTGCCCTTGCTATGGCCTTTTCCGCTTCTTTTTTTGCGATTTTTTCCTTTTTCTTCTCGGCTGCTATCTTCGCGGCCTGCTCCTTTGCCTCTTTCTGCTGTTTTTTTGGATCTGCCTTTGGTACGGCAGCAGTGGCAGGTTTGGACGGGGGAGTGGGAGTGTCAGGCTTCGCTTTAAGTTTCTCCTCTTCCTGTCTGAGGGCCTGTGCCTGCTGTTCCTGTCTCTCCTTTTCCCTGGCCTGCAGATCCTCCAGCTTTACACGGAAGGACTTGTCATGCTCGCTTGCCGCGTCCTGAAAGCTCTGTATTTCCAGCTTTATTGTCTTTTTTGGCTTGTATACGACGACTTCCGGCTGCTTTTTATCCGGAGCGCTGTATGGCAGATCCGGCGTTCTTGGCAGAGGATTGCCGCATTTTTCGCAATAATGCCTGCCCCATTCGCTCAGATGCCCACATTCGGAACAATGCACCTTTATCGTGCCGCCGCATTTTCCGCATCTCCTGGCTGGAGAAGATGGAATATTGCCGCATACGCTGCATTTTAACAAAAGCCTGTTGTCGTCGTCCATTTTAGTTTTCCGGCTCTATGAAGAATAATGGCTGGCCGTATTCCGCCGCCTGACCATCCTGTACGGTTATGATCTTGATCTTTCCGGGGCAGTCCGCATGAATGGCGGTCTTTTCCCGTCCTGTTTCCATCCAGCCCAGAATATCGCCTTCCGATACTGATGCTCCCTGCCTTATGGAGCTTGTTGTTCCAGGCTTTGCAAAACGGAATATTCCGATGCACGGTGCCTGAATGCTTTTAAGCTGTGTGCAGGCAATCTGGGGCTGTATTTCCTCATTGCAGGTCTTTAAGGTTATCCTGTCCTTGCCAAATCTCAGGGTTATCTCCTCAAGATCCGTGCCTTCAAGCCATTTGCTCAATGAGGCAAGATTCTCAATATCCATAAGAATTTCCGTACAGGATCAGAGACCTGCCTCGTCCTTGTTGAAGGAAAGCGGCAGAAGATCGCCCAATGTTGTCTCTATTATCTCATTTGTGCCGTTTTCCTCGTCCATATTTACCAGGATTATTGGCATTGAGGCATTTGCGAACTCGCTCATTACCTGCCTGCACGCTCCGCATGGGGTGGAGGATTTAGCAGCTATGGCAATGGCAAGAATCTTCTTTTCGCCGTCGCTGACCGCCTTGAATATGGCAGTCCTCTCCGCACAGTTGGTGAGGCCGAAAGAGGAATTTTCTATGTTGCATCCGGTATATGTCCTTCCGGACTCGGCAAGCACTGCCGCCCCGACGGGATATTTTGAATAGGGACTGTAGGAGTGCTTGCGTGCCTCTATTGCCAGGTTGATTAGTCTTTCTTTTATTTCCTTGTCTGTGGCAGCCATTTTTACCTCCGCTTTGTTTTGTGCAGGCAGTTTGCCGTATGCTTAACCAAGTATAAGTTTCAGCTTCTTATATGTTTCGGGATTGAAATTTTCCTTGTGTGTAAGCAGGCATCCCTTTATGAAATGCTCGCAGCCTTCCTTGCAGCCTGCCTTTTGTACGAGGGGGATAAGTTTTATAACAAGATTGCGCATATTGCGCGTGTTTGTTTCCATTCTCTTGTTTATTAGTTCCTGTGATACCTCTTCCTCGTCTTTCCAGGCGTCATAGTCTGTTATCATGGAAATAGGCGCATAATGCATGCAGGCCTCCCTTGCCAGCTTGGCTTCCGTGGCCATTGTCATTCCTATCACGGAATAGCCCAGCCTGCGGTGCATTTCGCTTTCCGCCCTGGAGGAGAACTGCGGCCCTTCCATGCAGCAGTATGTTCCGCCGTAATGAACCGTTATTCCTAGTTTTTTTGCCTCTTCATACATTAATTTCTGTATCTCGGTGCAGAAAGGGTGTGCCATCGGAACATGTCCCACTATTCCGTCGCCGAAGAATGAGGATACTCGGCCTTTTGTCTCGTCTACGAACTGATCGGGTATGCAGAAATGTGTCGGTGCGAGTTCCTCTTTGAGTGAGCCAACCGCGCTGGCGGAAATAACCTTCTTGACGCCTACGGATTTCAATGCCCACATATTAGCTCGCTGATTGATTTCTCCGGGGAGAAACGCATGTTTGCGGCCATGACGGGGCAGGAATATTACCGGTATTCCGTCAAGTTTTCCGTATATAAGATTGTCAGAAGGCTTGCCGAAGGGAGTGTCTATTTCTATCTCCCTGACATCGGTAAGTCCGTCTATCGCGTAAAGGCCTGTGCCGCCTATTACTCCTATTTCCGCTAAATTCTTTTCTGCCATAGTTTTCTCTCCGTAAATGCGGCAACATTGTTTGCTTTGTTCCTATCAATGTTGCCGACTGTAAATTTTACGCCCTTTTATTCCTGGCTGACTTGCTTTTTATGCCGTAAGGATACTTTCGCCTGCAAGAGGGGCGTTATTATATTTTATAATAATAGATTGACAAAAGAAAAGGAAAAATTTTATTGTCTGTCGTCCCTTATCTTTTTGAGGTTGTAGAATTTGTCGTAAGGCCGGCCTTGCGGATTTATCCATGCTCCCTTGCGGCCTATCACGGTCCAGGCCGCCCCATTGGTTATCGGATATGCCTTGTCATAGCGGAATTGGGAAACCTCATTGCCTTTGGAATCTATATAGCCCCATTTCCCGTCCTTTGTCTTTCTTACCGCCGCATATCCTTCCGAGAATGGCTGACATTCCTCATAGACGAACGGTACTGCGATCTTGGCGGCGGAATTTATATATCCGCATTTGTTCTCCGAGGCCAGGGATTCTGCCGCCGCATATCCGTGTGAGAATGGCCATATACGGATATAGTCCTTTTCCTTGAAGAACAGTTCCTTCGTTATAAATCCGTAGTTTCCATTCATTCTCGCAGTAGCAAATCCGTTTGAGAATGAATAAAGTTCCTCGTAGACCGGAGGGGCGGCCTCCTTTCCGTTTTCGTCAAAAAAGCCAAATTTCCCATTTCTTTCAAACACGGCGTAGCCGTCGGAGAATGGTTGTATCTCGTCGCAGCCGCATGGTACAAATTCCCTTGTAGACAAATTGACGAATCCCCATTTGCCGTCCTTTTTCACAGGGGCAAGATCGGCGGAAAAATTGTAGAACGCATCATATTCCGCAGGGAACAGCAGCTCGCCGTCCTTTCCGGCATATCCCCACAGGCCGCGAAGCTGTATGGGAGCGCCGTGCCTGTCCGCCATTCCGGTATTCTGCCATCTTCCACGGAAAATCTCCGTCCCATCGGTGGATATGAAGACCGTATATTCCTGTTTCAATGCGGCTGCCACGCCATCCCTGAATGGCCATGCCGCATCGTATTGCGGCTTTATTTTTACATCGGATTTACTGTCGCAATATCCCCATTTTCCGTTGCCAGCATTGTACGGTATGAGGTTTTCCGCATACAGATTCGTCAATGCCGATGTCGCAGACATTCCCAGTATAGACAGGAGAAGGATTATTGTCTTTTTCATAAGAATTTTCCACAATTGCTAATTACTCATTGCTAACTGCTAATTGGATTTTTTACTGATGTTCAAATTTCTGCCTTATCCTTTCCGCCACCAGTGGGGGGACAAGTTTTGACAGGTCTCCGTGGAATGCGGCCACCTCTCGCACCGCGCTTGACGAGAGATATGTGTATCTCTGCCTAGGCATCAGGAACAGGGTTTCCATATCCGGGAACAATGTCCTGTTTATCGCCGCGATCTGGAACTCGTAGTCCAGATCCGTGACGGCACGCAGACCCCTTATGGCCATTCTTAGATTGTTCTTTCGCAGATAATCCACAAAAAGACCCTCAAAGGCGTCCACAGTTATGTTTGGACGGCCTTTTAGCAGCTGTTCCAGCATGTCCTTGCGTTCTTCCACGGTGAAAAGGCATTTCTTTGCCGGATTGTGGAATATGCTCACAATCAGCTTGTCAACCACCTTTGCAGAACGCTCTATGATATCAAGATGTCCGAAGTGAACCGGATCAAAACTGCCTGAGTAAACCGCTATTTTCTGTTTCATAAGTCAGATTTTGCTAGGCGGCCATTTTCTCCGCCTGTTCCGTCATATCGCATAGTGTCTTTCTTAATTTTTCCGCTTCCGAGGCCATGTCGGCATTCCTGTCTACATTGTATTCCTCGCCGTAGACAATGGCGGCACGGCTGAAAGGAAGTGGGATTTCCAGATTGTCCCAGGTCTTCAATCTTATGGCGGACGACGAGGCAAATGCTATAGGCATTATTGGGCAGCCTGTAGCATTTGCTAGGAATATCACTCCTTCCTGCACGGTATATTTTGGGCCAAGTGGGCCATCCACGGTGACCGCTATGGATTTTCCAGCTTTCAACATTCTCAGCAATGACCTGGCGGCTGAAAGGCTTTTCTTGTAATTGCTTTTGTTTGTGTCAGTTGATCCCCTTGCCACGGTATATCCCAGCTTCTCTAGAATTGCCGTTATGTAGTCCCCGTCGCGGCTTGCACTTGCCAGTGTGCATAGTCCCTTGTCCCGGTGTGCGGATATGGCAAGAAGCTGCCTGTTATGCCACAATGCGTATATGCAGGGTCTTTCAGACGGCCATTTTCCCTGTTTCTTTTCACGAATTGTCTTTGCAACCACCCTCATTAAAAGGGAAAATACAATTCCGGCGATAGATATTATTGTCCTGTGTGCCTTTACGCTAAGTTTCATTGTCGGTTTGCAAAGGATTCCTTGTCCTTGGCCGCGAAAACGGTTATTCCTGCCCTTTCCGCTTCCTTTATGAAATCTTCCGGGTTGAAAATGAGTGTCTTTTCAGCCTCAACTACCAGTATGCCTGCGCCAGCCTCCCGCATTGTCTTCAAGGTCTGTATGCCTGCGACTGGAAGGTCAAAACGCATATCCTGCTTTGGACGGGCAACCTTTACGACCATGAGACGGCCCTTGTCGCCGCTTTGACGCATCAGATCCCCGGCACGCAGAATGCAGCGATCCGTGCCTTCCTGGCCTTCGGCGGCATATACTATCTTCTCACGCAGTACAACGGTTAGGCCTATATCCAGCGTAGCCAATGCCTTCGCGGCTTCCCAGCCGTAGGCGGCTGCATTTTTCTCGTCCTGGGTTAGTGGCTTGCCACATACAAGGCCTTCCTTGGCCAGCATTTCGGGCAGGAACTCGGCGGAACTTATCATTTCAAGTCCGTCCTTTTTGAGTTCGTCAACAATGCTTGAAAGCAGTGAGTTTGCCCTTTTGTCCTTTAGCGAGGCAAGCAGCCTTATTGCCCGAAGATCCGGCATTATTCCGCCGAATATTGACACATGTGGCACATTTCCTGCCATCATTATGCGTCTCGCGCCGTTTTTCTTGAAGAACTGTATTGGAGCGTTTATCCTGCCAAGACGGAAATATTCCGTCTTGGCGGAGTACTGTTCTATGTCAGGCGGGGTTATTCCCTTGAAGCCGACGGTTATTACCTCGTGTCCGGCTTTTACTGCCCCTTTTGCCAGCAGAATGGGAAATTCTCCCGCACCGCATATAAGGCCTATTCTTTCCGGCATTTTGGCGGTCATTCCTCTGAACTGTCAGAACCCGTGCCTGCCAATGCCCTCGGCCTTGCTATGCCCCTCTTCGTACCGTCTATGAAGTCTAGCATGAGCACCGCTTCCGGCGGAAGATTTTCGGCACGCAGCTTTTCCATGGCCTCCTTAAGCCTCAGATGGCTGAAGAACAAGGTCTTGTATACATGCTTTATGGACCTTATCTGCTCTGCCGTCATGCCGGAACGTCTCATTCCGACTACGTTGAGGCGGAATGGCCTTGCCGGATTGCCTTTGGCGGTCACATAAGGCAGAATGTCCTGGCTTACCATTCCTCCGCCGGCAACCATTGCCAGCTTTCCTATCCTGGTGAACTGATGTATGCCGGAAATGCCGGAAATTGTAGCCCTGTCATCAATATGGACGTGTCCTGCCGGCGAGGCACAGTTTACAAGTATCACATTGTTGCCGATTCTGCCGTCGTGGGCGACATGTGAGTTTGCCATAAACATGCAGTGGCTGCCTACCTTTGTAAGCAGCGTGGCATGGGATCCGCGGTGGAACGTGACGGATTCCCTGATAATGTTGTCGTCGCCCATTTCAAAACGGGTATGTTCTCCGTGATATGACCAGTCCTGTGGTGGCATTCCGACATAAGCCGCCCCGGTGAACCAGTTGTTCTTGCCTATTGTGCAAAATTCAAATATGCAGTGAGGGCCTATCTTCGTGCCTTCGCCTATCTGTACGTCTTCGCCTATTACCGTATATGGGCCTATTTCAACATTGGCCGCTATTACGGCATCATCATTTATTACTGCCGTAGGATGTATTTTTGCTGACGGGTGAATATTTGCCATATTTATTATCTCCTTAAATTTCAAAAGCAAACATAAAAATCATTTATTTCTCATTTCCAATTCCCTCGCCCCTTGTGGGAGAGGGATAGGGTTAGGGGTTAAAGCAGCATTTTTGCAAATTTTACGTTTCCTGCGTGTCCGCAGCGTACTGCCTCTATACGCACGCCAAAAGGCCTCCAGCCTAGCAATGCCATGTCGCCGAGAAAGTCCAGCAGCTTGTGCCGCACAAGTTCGTCTTTGAAGCGTAGCCCATCCTTTGCCATTATTTCCTTGCTGGTTATGACAATGGCATTATCCAATGATCCGCCTCTGGCAAGTCCGGCCTTTCGCAGCATATCCAGTTCAAAATCATACCCGAATGTTCTCGCCGGTGCTATTTCCTTCAGGAATGTTTCCGGGTTTATGTCAAACTCCGCGGTCTGCGTGCCTACAAGCGGGTGTTCCGTCTGATATGTGACTGATACCGTAAGTCCCTGTTCCATCGGGATTGCCTTGTAATGCACGTCGCCGAAGGAGATTTCCAGCGGCTTGGTTATCCTGCGTATGTCCGGGTCTCCGGGGGTCTCCTCGTATCCTGCTGCCGCAAGAAGATCCGCGAACGGTTTTGCCGAACCGTCGGCAATGGGTGGCTCCTCGCCGAAAATCTCTATTTCCAGATCATCAATGCCCAGTGAGGCTGCCGCACACAGCAAGTGTTCAACCGTGTGTATGGAATGGCTGCCGTCGGATATGTTCGTTCCCCGTACCGTTCCTGCCACATTTTCAAGCAATGCCCGCACCGGCTTTGAAAATCCCGGACCGGTAAAGCACAATCCTGTTCCTTTTGACGGATGGAATATCACCTTGGACTGTGTGCCGGTATGCAGTCCGATCCCCTCAATGGAAACGTCCTTCCTTATTGTCTTTCTTGACATTTCTATGCTCCTGTCCTATTGGGGTTTTCCTGGCACTGTTGGCGGTGCGGGCGGTTTTGGCAGCAGGTTCTGCTCCTCTTTCTGTCCTTCGGGGGATAGTTTTTCAAGCATTTTCCTTATCCTGCGTAGATCCTTGTACATTTCCGGCAGTTTTCTCTGTATTGCCTCAATCTTGTATGTTTCCATTCTCGGTCTGGCGAAGAATCCGCAAAGCAATGCTCCCGGCTCAACATCGCTCATTACGCCTGACATTCCCATCAGGGTAGCCCCTTTTCCGATTTTCACATGGTCGGCAATGCAGCATTGTCCGCTTATGGTCACATAATCCTCAATCCTTACCGATCCCGCTATAGTGGTATGGGCAAGGATAATGCAGTTTTGTCCTACCTGTACATTGTGGGCTATGTGAACAAGATTGTCTATCTTCGTGCCGTCCCCGATATATGTGGTTTCCAGTGCGGCACGGTCTATGCAGGTGTTCGCACCTATTTCAACCCTGTTGCCTATGACAACCTTTCCTATCTGCGGTATTTTCTCGTGTCGTCCATTGCTGAACACATATCCAAAGCCGTCTCCACCTATTACGGCATTGGGGAATATTATGCAGTCCTCGCCGACGGTGCAGTTGTTCATTATCCTTACGCCGGGGCATATCCTGGTTCTCGCACCAATTTTGACATTATGACCGATATAGCTTCCGGCCTCTATTATCGCATTTGTGCCTATGTTGGCATCCGCCTCTACAGTACAGCCCGGCCCGATATGTGCGCGGTGTCCGATTATCGCATTTGGGCTTACAGCCGCCTTGCTGTCTATACCTACGGGATATACAGGCCTCATTGCCTTTTCCGCCTCGCGTAGCAGCAGCATGAACGCATACCGTGGGTTCTTTACATAAATCACGCAATTCTTGAATCCTGCGAGATTCTGCTTTTCAGTCTCCGCCGCGAGGATGCATCCTGCATTGCTGTTTTTTGCCGTTTCCGTGAATTTTGGGTCGGCAAGGAATGTTATGTCATGTTCCCTTGCCTTTTCTATGGGGGCCACATTTTCAATTATCAGTTTTGGATCTCCCTGTAGCTGTCCCTGCAATTTTTCGGCAAGTATTTCTGTAAAAAATCTCATTATTCCTCCTCTGGGGTTTCAAGCATGTCAATCAGCTTTTGCGTAAGATCAACAGTGTCCTTTCCATAAAGAATGTTCCTCTTGTCTACGATGACGCTTATTGTTTCCCTTTGTGCAAGTTTCTTCAATGCGGAATAAATCTTTCCCAGCAGCTGCCTTGTACATTCATCTTCGTATTCGGCAAGCTCCTTTTCGGCCCGCTCCTCGTATTGTTTTGCGGCATCTTCGTCATGCCGTATCTGATTTTCCAAATTCAGAAGCTCGTCCTGAATCTTTACCGGGTCGGTTGATACGGAAAAGGAAAAGTCTCCTATTCCCGGAATGTTTATGGTGTAAAGAGGTGTTTTTTCTTCCTCGATCGGCTCGCCGTACTGGCTTAATGGCAGCTCCGGAATTGGAACGGTCTGATACGCGTCCATTTCCGGCTTGTCAGCCTGTTCCTCTTTCTTTTCGGTTTTCGTGTCGTTTTTTTGCGGATTTATAGCGTTTTCGGCCTTTTTTTCGTCATTTTTCGCTGTTTTTTCAGGATTTTCTGGCGTTTTTTCCTCTTTTTTTACATCTTTCTGTTCTGATGTTTTTTCCTTGTTTTCTGTCGTAATTTCTTCAATTTTGTCATTTTTTACGACATTTTCCGCTTTTTTTGTGTTATTTTCGGCGTTTTTTGCTGTTTTTTCATCTTTTTCTGCCGTTTTTTGGTTATTTTCAACCTTTTTTTCAGAATTTTCGTCAATTTCCGGGAATTTCTCCCTGACCATTGCCTGAATGTTGTCCTCCGGCACGCCGTTCTGTCTGGATTCCAGTATGAAACGCTGTTTCTCGTTCTCGTATTTCTGCTTTTGCAGGACTTTCATCTCCTGCGCTACCTTTTCTGATTCCTGTTTCAGGTTTTCGGAATCCTGTTTGAATTTTTCCTCGTTCTTCCTGAACTCGTCCTGGTTTTTCCTGAGTTCCTCCTCTTTCTGCGCAAGTTCTTCCTGCTCCCTTCTTATCTTTTCGGCATCGGCACGCATTTTTTCCTCGGCCTGTGCCTTTTTTGCCTGGTTTTCCAGCATTTCTGGCAGAATGAGGGCAAGCTCCTTTTCCTGTCTTAATTTGGTAGCCTTCGCCTTCCTGTTGTAAATTGTCGTCCTGCGTCTTTCCAGTTCCTCTTCCTTGCGTCTTACTTCCTTTTCCAGATCCAGCTTGGAGGCCTTTGTCTCGGAATATGTGTTGAAAACCCTGTCTATGTCTACATATCCTATTGTTCCCGTATCGCTGCGGTTTGCATTAAGGAATACTTCCAGCGTGTATGCCGGAGTGGATATTGCCATTGCAAGCAGTGCGAGAAGGATTTTTCTCATAATCAGAACATTGTCCCCATGGTGAAGTATATGTCGGAAAGGTCCTCGCCCTTGTTATGGTTGAAGCCGTATCCCCAGTCAAGGCGTATCGGGAATGCCGGAGTGGTGAAACGTATTCCGAATCCTGCACCGGATTTGAGCTGGTTGCGGCTTCTGCCAGTGCGTAGCGATATCTCGTCAAACTTGTTCCAGGAATTTCCTATGTCAAAGAATGCGGCGAACTGCACTATCGTGCGGCGTTTTTCCTTGGCAAGGGGGATTCTCAGCTCCACATTTGCCACGTCGTACACCTTGCCACCGTTTTCCGGGCCTATCTGGCCGTTGTTCTTGTATCCCCTTATTGTGTCCGCTCCACCGAGGAAGTATCTCTCATAAACTGGAACTTCCGGCGTGTCCCCGAATCTTTCGGCAAATCCGAATCGGTTGCTTATCGCAAGCACGAGTGCGTGATCTCCAAGGGAGAGCAGCTTCTGATTGATATTGTATGAGGCGGTGGGCTTGTAATAATTCACGTCCCCAAAGAATGGGCCTCCTGCGTATTCAATTCCAAGTGAGAATTTCTGTCCCCTTGTGGGATCCCATACGCTGTCGCGTGTGTCAACTCCGGCTTCAAGATATACGCTGGAAGTCATGTTCTCCTCTTCCTCAATCGCGGAGCGGTAAGATGAGTCCACGTCGTATACCTGTATGCGTTCAAGCGTATATGCGGTTGTAAAATAGTACTTGTCGTCGTCAAACCTGGGTGTTATTGATATCCTGCTGCCAGTGCGTTTCTCGGTATATGCGTGCAGCGTGGTCTGATATGGCTTGTAATGCCTTGTATTGTACAGGTTGAGCGTAGTCCTTATTGGCCTGTCAAAAGTCCAGGGATTTGAAATTGAGAAATTGTAATCCTGTACGTTCTTGCCCCAGTTGTAGGATAGCGATGTCCTGTATGCCCGTCCGAACAGGTTCAGGTGATTGACCGACAGTGTTCCGACAAATCCGTCTGACGATGATATTCCTGCTCCGGCAGTCAACATTCCGGGCTTGCCTTCCGCCACGTCAAACACCAGGTCAACCTTGTCAGGATCTTCCTGCGATGGATTTATGGCAAGCCTTACATCGTCTATAAAGCCGAGGTTGAAGATCTTTTCCTGGCTGCGCCGTATCTTTGACGCACTGAATACCTCTCCTTCCTTTTGTGCTATTTCGCGACGGAATACATAGGTCTTTGTGGCCTCGTTGCCAGCAATGTCTATATGTCCGACATAGACAGGGTCATGTTCCACAATGTAGAACGTAATGTCCGTCTCGCCGGTCTTCTCGTTCTTTGAGCGGTCGTAGGATATTTCGGCCTTCAGATAACCCTTGTCAGCATATCTGTTCTGTATTCCGGCCAATGTCTCGTTGAAAAGCTCCTGATTGTATTTCCTGCCACGCTTGTATGTGATATCCGGATTGAAATCCTTCGGAACATATATGTCAGTGCCGGAAAAGAATGTCGCACCGAAATAATGAAGATCGCCCTCTGTAAGATCCACATGCAGGGTCACGCTGGAGCGGTTCTCGTTAAATGATACGGAAGATCCGTTTATCGTGAAGTCCGCATATCCGTTGTCCTTGTAGAATGTGGAAAGTGCGGCCAGATCCCGCTTTATCTGCTTGGGATCGTATTTCCTTTTGGGCTTGTTCACGAATTTTCCCCGTAGCTTCTTCTCCTTGAATGCGGTGACACCCTTGAAGTCAATTGCTGATATTATTGCCTTTGGACCTTCAATTACGTTTACGGTTATTTCGCACTTGTTGGTTGCCTCGTCGCATTTATGCTCGTAGGATGCCTTTGCGTCTATAAAGCCCTTGTCATTGTACTTCTCAACTACCTTCTGCATGTCCTCACGCAGACGGAATGTGTCAAAAAAATCCTTTTCCTTTGTATCCATGGCATCCTTTACGGATGATTTGGAAAGCCTCTTGCTGCCAACAACGAATATTTTCCTTATGGCTGGCTTTTCCTCTATGATATAGATTATCCTTACCTGTCTGTCAAAAGACGCGTCCTTTCTATTTTTTTTGGAAACAGTAGTTCCTTCAATTGGCTCTATCTCTACGGAGATGTTTTCCACGCTGCCAAGTCCCATTATTGTCTCTATGTCGGAGGAAATGTCGCTTTTCTTGTACAGCTTTTTCTTCCTGGCCTTGCCTGTCTTCGCTATTATCTTTGGCTTGATGTTCTTGTAGCCACGCACCTCTATCGCACCCACTTCCCACGGACCGCTGCCCAAATCCTCCTGCTGGGGATTTTCCTGCTCTTCCAGGTCTGCCGGGGTGTCAGTGTTTTCATCATTGGTATTCTGTACGGCTTCCTGTACTGGTTCTTCGTTCTCTGCCGCATGGGCATTTGTCAGACCGAAATTGAAAAGTAATGCGAATATGCCTAAAAAGAGAAATTTTATCATACTTTTATTATTTTACTAATTTTATGCGAATATCAAAAACAATTGCTATCTTTGCAACTTTTTCCTCAATTGCCAATTGCTCATTGCTAACTGCTCATTTGAAACACGAAAAAGGTACTTTTTCCGTTTTTCATTAGGACTTTAGTCCCTTTAAAAAACACAAAAAACAGGTATAATATAAGTAGATATGCTGTATTATCCTGTTCAGCATACGATTTTTTGATTTTGAATAAAAGTCAAGGAAGGATCAAAATGAATATAATCAGAAAGCTTCTTTCAATCTCCTTGGCGGCATTGCTTGTGCCAGCCGTTCTTTTTGCCGCTGAGAACAATACGGCAAATGCTGCTCCGACAGCGAAATCCGTTGTGCTTAGCAATACTAGCAAGGCGGCCCCGGCCGTTCCCGCTCCTGCCGCGGCAGTTGAGGTGGAGACGGAAACCAGGGGACAGTATGACTTCAATCCTCCTTGCCCGCAGCCTCGTGGCGGATTCTATCCGGTAATTGAGGATCAGAACCGCATTGATGCCATGAATGACCTTCTTGGCAAGATATACAGGAAGGAAAAACTCCCATTCTCCCATGACGGCATAGTGTTCCAGAACAAGGAAGGCCGCCTGCCGCAGATGCCTTATGGCTATTATCATGAGTACACGCTGCTTCCAAAAGGACAGTATCCTGCGACAATAACCATCGGCGGACAGACATACAAGATGGGGGACAAGCTCGGCAAGCGCGGAGCGGAACGCCTTATAATCGGTGGCGGACAGGTAATCTATTACACATTTGACCATTACAAGACATTCATACAGCTGCAGGTGACAGATGCTACCCGTGCGATCACCCGTGGCCAGAACGACAATCCTGGCGCGCCGCAGCCTGGACGCGGATTCTCCCCGAACCTTGCGGATCAGAATCGTGTGAACGCGATCAATGACCTTCTTGGCAAGATACGCAGGGGCGAATCCTTCCCGTATTCCCATGACGGCATAGTGTTCCAGAACAAGGAAGGCCGCCTGCCGCAGATGCCTTACGGCTATTATCACGAGTACACGCTTCTGCCTGGCGGGGACTATCCTTCCAGTGTGACCATCGGCGGCACAACATATCCGCTCAGCCCGAAACTGGGCAAGCGTGGCAATGAACGCATCATAATCGGCGGCGGAAACAAGATATATTACACAATGGATCATTACAAGACATTTGTGGAGCTACAGGTAGTTTACTGATAAGCAATAACAAATCGTCAATTGCCGCCTGTTTCCGTATCTTCCGAGATATGTGGCAGGCGGCTTTGTTATCCTGAACTTGTTTCAGGATCTCGTCAAACAGTATAGATGCTGAAATAAATTCAGCATGACTATATAGTTGCAAAATCAATTCTTTTGACACTGTACTTTGAATTATGGAAAAAAAAGATATATTTTTAAAGGCATTTGTGGCCCGTATTGACGGAAATACCGTACAGGACAAGCAGCAGCTGATGAAGACTCTTGCGGCAGCATTCAGGTTTCCCGCATATTTCGGTGAGAACTGGGACGCGTTGGCGGACTGCCTGCGTTCTTTGCCGGAGGAAATGGAGGAATATTCCTGCTTCATATTGGAAATAGAGAATTTCGCGACATTTCTGTCAGAATCACCTGCCGTCCTAAAGGATTTTGAGGAGGTCTTTATGGATGCGGCAGATTTTGTGGCACAGGCTTATGGCAAAAGGCTTTTTGCCGTAATGCTGTGATTTGCTCCCAGTCGTATATAGGATTTTGAAATCATTTGTGCTAGATTGGCAGGTTGAAAATACAGGCCTTTTGTGCTATAATATAATATAATTGTATTGTACATTTATTTGTCAGGTCGTATTAGATAACTCGCTTTAGTATTGGCAAAGAGAGGATGACAATGAAAAACACAGAGGAAATGATTGTTAAGATAAGGATTTCAGCAAGATATATACTTGCCGCCATTGCACTGGCCCTGATTGTATGGCGGCCTGCGGTTATTGAAAGCGCGTCCATGACGATGACCAGCTACTATCCTGCCCCCTATGGAGGATACAATCAGTTGCTCACCACGGGCCAGGCCTATCTGGGAGATTCATCTTCTTTTGCATCCGTAGTGGAGAATGCCTCAGCCAGCAGTGTCGCCGTGTATATGGCAAGAAATGGCGGCAAGATATGTGTTGGCTCAAGCAATTCAGGAGTGGGAAAATGTCCAGGAACGGGTACTGGGGCAAGAGGAGACTTGCATGTTTACGGCAATTCCTATTTCGGATATCCTAAAGAGGGACATGATAGTGCCGTATATACTAGTACGTTCACTGGAATAGTCCGTATGGCAGGAGAGGTTCATCTCTCCCGCTTTAAAGGAAAGGTCATGGTAGGTTCAGGTTTTTCCGGAGACCCATATACAGATACTTATTATGGCATGGTTTCAAATATTCCTATTGGTACAAACAAATGGATTTATGTCGGACAAGGCGGCGGTAGTAATACGTATACGAACCCTATACAGAAAGGCTCAAGCGATAATTCAAACTATGGTATTTTGGTTAATGCTGGTGGCACTGGTGACTCATACATTCCAAATGGCGGTATAGGCGTTATGTATGGCAATTATTCGGTAGGCATGTCAGTCTCCAGTAATGAGGCTACAATTGGCGGAAAAAACAATACACACCTAAATCTTACGGCAGGTGGGTATACTGGCATACGTATAGCTTCTACTGGCGACACTCCAACACTTACTGTTTATGGCCCGACCTACTTCAATGCGGCTACTTATTTCCAAAATACAATTACACTTAACAATGCAGTAGCTGGAACTGTAAACGCACAGGTAAAAGGCCTGTGCTATCAGAAGGTGTATGGTATGGATGATAATACATATTGTGCGAGCGGTTATACACTTATCGGATTTGTTCCAAATGATGGTCTTGGTGGTAGGGACAATAACGCAAACGCCCGCGGTATGTTCTATGTCGGTAGTGTTAACGCAGTCACACCGGGTGTTAGCGATGGAAAGGCCGACGTTGGATATTCAAATCCACATGTCGTGGCAGGCGGCTGGCTTACATGCTGTGCCATTGATCTTCCAGTTGTAGGATAATTTGTAATAGGTATATTTAGGAGTAGAAGATGCAGGTTAAATTCAANNCATTAGGTATGCGGCTTATGCACAGACATCGGATTGCTGGGTAATGATATCAGAAAAAGATCCTGATGGTAATTTGGAATTGTCTTTTTCTGTCAAGGAAGGCCATTCTGGAGAGGCATTGAAAGAAAGATTTTTCCAGGAATTGAAAGATGAGAAAATCAGGGAAAAATCATCTTCTGAGAATATTCATGCAACGGAATATATTTTAAGCAAGGCTTTGAAATGCTCAGAAGATGTTAATGATGAAGAAGATGAAAATACAGAAGAGGACTCATCGGCACTTACTCCGGAACAGGAACAGGAGCTGGATGCCCTTATAGCGGAAGTTGAGCGTGAGTTGTCTGCGGAAATGGGAAGCCTTAAAAAAGAAGAAGACCCACAAAACATAACCAAGACCTGGGAAGAGATGAATAAAGATGGCAAATAGTTCTGAAAACGAAATAAAAAAACTTACGCCCTTGTTGCAGCATTGGAAAAGAAAGGATGGCAAGGTATTCCTTACCAATGATTTTGGTGGCAGGATAAAACTTACCGAAGAGGAATTTGACAAGCTGCATGAAAGGGAGCTTGATCCCAAAAGCGATATTCCGGTAAGCCTTCTTAACCAGGGTTTTGTTTCGGAAATGCTTGATGTGGACAAGCTGTCCTTGAACTGGGCTCAGAAGCATAGCTGCGTCCTGTTGCCTCCAATGCTTCACATTATTGTTGTGACCACTCGTTGCAATATGCAGTGCGTGTATTGCCAGGCAGGTTCTCCGGGAAAACAGCTTGAATCCTACGATATGAAGTGGGAGACGGCAAAAAAGAGCATAGATTTTGCCTTTAATACCCCTTCAAATTTTCTGAGTTTTGAGTTCCAGGGTGGTGAGCCATTACTTAATTGGGAAGTTTTGAAAAAATCCATTGAGTACATAAGGGAAAAGGAAAAAGCCTGTGGCAAGGAGGCAAAGATATCCTTCATATCCAATATGATCCTTATGGATGAGGAAAAGGCGGAGTTCCTGCTTAGCAATGAGGCTTCTATATGTTCATCCCTTGATGGTCCGGAATGTGTACATTCAAGGAACAGGGTTTCAAAAGATGGCATATCATATAATGCCGCCCGCAAATGGCTTGAATATTTCCGCAATCGACATGACAATCAGTCCGGCAGCAGCTATAGGATTTTCAAGCCTTCTGCCATTGTGACCGTCACAAAACATTCCAAAGGTCATGCCAAGGAAATTATAGATGAGTATTTGTCTCTCGGATTGGATGGAATATATCTGAGGCCTGTTTCAAAAATTGGTTATGCCGATAAGAACTGGATCAACATAGGCATAGAGCCAGAGGAATTTGTTGAGTTTTACAGGGAGGCCCTTACCTACATATTGCAGAAGAACCGCGAGGGTATTCCATTCCAGGAATCGGCATGTAAGATTTTCTGTGGCAAGATATTAGGAAACAGCAATGGTGGCAATTATGATGTTGATTCCCCATGCGGAGCTGGTACGGGGCAGATTGCTTATAACTATGACGGCAATATATATACCTGCGATGAAGGCCGTATGTTGGCTATGGATGGGGACGACCTGTTCAGGATAGGAACAGTTGATGACCCTGTATCCAAGGTTCTTACCGCAGATGCCGTGCGTGGATGCAAGTGTGCATCCCTGCTTAATTGCCAGCCATCCTGTTCCAGATGTGCCTATATGCCTTACTGTGGAACGTGTCCTGTGTTCAATTATGCGTCTCAGGGATCACTGGTTGGAAATATGCCAACCAATGCGCGATGCATTGTCAACAAGGGACAGCTTGACCTGATATTTGAGTTGCTTGAAGATAAGACAAATGAGGAAATTATAAAAAAATGGCTGATATAAAGGAACAGTACAAACTTTTTTTCTCCTCGGATGTTTACTCCGATGAGGCTGTGGAACTTGCAGCATACATTATGGAAGACAAGGCTGATCTTGCTGTTGAAAAAAAGGACAATGGTGTTGAGGTATGCCTTGACAATGCTACAGAGGAAATTTGTGGCCTGTTTGCAAATGAGGTTCTAAATCAGCAATGCAGGATTGACCTTGCACAGAAAACATCTATCATAACAAAAATGATAGTGGCCAGATCCTTGTTTGCTGCCGTAGGTGGAGAGTCAAATGAATAAGATTCTTGTTTTGTTTGTTGTCTTGTTTGCCTGTGCGATAGTTTATTTTAGGGGATATGGTCCATCGTCTCCCAAAAAGGATATTCCGGCTGTCGCTACGGAGACTGCTCCCAAGACAGAAAGCAGTGAAAGTGTTCAGCAGTCATTGCCAGATGATGCGAAAAATCTGGTAGTCCGGATCAAGAATACGGAAACAGAATTGGATAAAAAAGATAATGAAGTTGTTGCCATGCAGGAAGCTGAAATGCGGGATGTGAAAAGGTTTGATGATGCCACATTTGCGGCATCTAGCAATCCCGATAAGAATATCATTTTCTTTTATGACAAACAGCCTCTGACAAAAATGACATGGCCTTGCACTACTGCCACTTATGAGGAGATTACAAAATCTTATGGATCTGTATGGGGCAAAGGCTCTCCTGATCCACAGGATTCCGTTTGGAATACTATATTGAAAGAAGACCTTATTGACTATTCTATTTGCAGAGCCATAGAGCTGTCTTATCCCAAGATATGCTGGTCTATAGAACTTCTTGCTGAAAGCAGAAATGACAGTGATCTTAGGAAATATTTTGCAGATAATTGTAAGAATATGATTGTGAATATGCAGCCGATCCTGTATTCTCTTGGAAAGGCCACTCATGAAGAATGTATGCAGTTTGCAGGAGCTGAAAAAAACAATTCAAGGGTCTGTGATGAGATCAAGAAACACAGGGGAATGTCTTTTTGCAAGGCTTTGAATACTTCAGGCAAGGACAGGGAGGATTGCCTTTCCTTTTTCCCAGCAAAAAAATCGGACTGTGATAGCCTGAGTGGCAAGGCGGCAAAAAGATGCAGTGACAACCTGCTTTTTACGGAAGCCGTATCTGCTGGTGATATAAATAAATGTCCCAAGACAGGTCGGATAGGAATAATGTGTCGTGCATATTTGTCAAAAACAGTAGATCCGGACAAAAAAGACAGTGTTTGCAAGAGTGTCTGGACAAAATTAAACAATGATTTTTGTAGTGGCGGTAAATACGCAAAAACCCGAAGGCCTAACTTAAAATAAGGAGAGGCGATTATGAAAAAGACAAAAAAAGCTATAAGCAAGTTTCTTAACAGCGAGGAAGGAAAGATCCTTAATGCTGATGTTGTTAAAATGGGCCTTACCCTTGGAATTGTGGGTGCGGCGGCCATGACGGATCCGGAAATTGTTGCTGCGTGGGATATGAGACATGCCAACTATTTTAGAGGTAATTCAACTACTAGTTCACATCTAAGTTTTAGCTCTATAATCGTTGCAGGTGGTACGGATGGATATGGTGTGCATATCAACTACAATACTACGAATAGTGGAAAGAATATGCATTCAAGCCATAATGCCCATGCATCGCATGGTTCACATGGCTCCCATTCATCGCATAGCTCACATGGCTCTCACGCATCACATTCGTCACACGGATCTCACGGATCTCATGGCTCCCATTCATCACATGGTTCACACGGATCACACGGATCTCATGGTTCACACGGATCTCATGCTCGTGGTGGCTGGTGCTGACGGCAGGATTGCCAGTTGACATTTGCGTTTTGAACAATTCTCTATGGACTGCCAAAATGGCGGCCCATAGGGATTTGTGTTTTATAGCATAGAGGAAAAGGGGGCTATGAATGTTCCCTTTTTTAATTTGAAATGAATGAGATTAGCAAAAATATGACGGAAAAACTTGTTCCTGATGCACCGCTTAAATCAATAACGCCATTGGAGGCCGCAAAAAAATATGGCTGGCCTTTGAACAGGCCAAAAATATGCGAGCTGGTTATAAATTTTGCCTGCAATGCCCGCTGCATGTTCTGCTACAATCCGAATTTTGAACCGCAGTGGAGCAAGGGAGAGCTTTCCCTTCGGGATATTGCGATCTCCCTTAAAAAAGGCCGGGAAGAAGGGGCATGGTTTGCCGATATTCTCGGCGGAGAGGTGACACTACGCAAGGATTTGCCGGAAATTGGCCGTCTTGCCCGCAAATTGGGCTATACCGCCGTACAGATAACGACGAACGGCCTGCTCCTTTCCGATTATGACTATGCGAAACGCCTTGTTGATGCCGGAATTAATGCTTTCAGAATGTCCCTTCATGCCGCCAGGGAGGAACTTAGCGACAAGATAACCGGTGTTCCCGGCGGATTCCGCAAAACCGTCAAGGCATTGGAAAACATTGTAAAGCTGGGCTGCCGTGCTGGCATAAACAATGTCATTTTCCCAATAAATTACAAATATGTTGCGGAAGTACCTCCTCTTGTCACGGGACAGCTTGGCATTGACGCATATCTGTTCATTTCCCCGCATTATCTCGGAGCGATGAAAACCAACGGCGACACATACAAGATACGGTACAGGGATTATGTGCCTTATCTGCGGCAGGCTTTCAAATACTTTGAGGATCATAATATAACTCTGGAAAGTGCGTCTTTGAGCAATTTTGTGCCATGTGTACTTCCTGAATACGCAAACCTTATGGCCGAATGGAAATACCAGAAAAGAGATGATCTGCTTTTCGTGCCGAACGAGGAGCCAATGCGTGTATACGAGATGAAGGAAAGCCAGCGTATGAAGGCGGATCGCTGCAAGGAATGTGCGTACTGTAATATCTGCATGGGTTTTGAACGCGAATATTACAATTATTTCGGCGGAGAGGAATTTGTCCCTCTGAAAGAGGTCAGGAAGGAATTTCCTCTGAAAACATATTATAACAGCGATTGAAAATTTTTCTTTGAAAAATTTTCAATTAGCAGNNAATTCCTTGTACCGTCATTGCTAGGAGCTTTAGCGACGAAGCAATCTTTTGTGCTACCGCTCGTAATGACGCATAAAGAAAAATTTTCAGTTAGTAATGAGCAATTAAGGAATATTTTTTCGTGCAATATTTGGCAGGTTTAATATAGCTTATGTTAAAGGAAATTCAAAAAATCAAACTGGCATTGACGACGGACTGCGTTCTTAATTGCAATCATTGCCGCATAGACAAGTCTGCCAGAATGACCATGCCATACGAATATGCCGAAAAAGGCATAAGGATGTTGCTGGATTCACCCGGCAGGCAGAAAAGGCTGGAACTTTACGGCGGAGAACCATTCCTGAAATATGATCTGATGAAAAAATGCGTCAGATTCGCCAGGGAATATTCTGCCGAAAGGAACAAGCTGCTTTCAATATCCATAGCTACAAATGGTCTTCTGATAGACAAGGAAAAGACAGATTTTCTCAAGGAAAACCGCATAAACCTTTCCATAAGCGTATCCGGATCAAAGGAAAACCATGACCTGTGCCGAATTTTTCCTGACGGACATGGCAGCTGGGACGCTCTTGAACCAAAAATTGAGTTCATGCTGCGTGAAATGAACCATTATGACATTGTGGCATTGGAATGTGTTGCTCCCGACGGAGCATTCCGTCTTTTGCAGGATATGAGGACGCTTGTCGCAAAAGGTTTCAAGGTTATAAACGTGGAGTGTGTTCACGGTATGGATTGGAGCGACGGGCAGCTGGATCAGCTTGCGTCTGCCTTGCAGGATTTTGCGGATTATCTTTTTGACGAAATACGACGTGGAAACTTTGTAATTCCGGAGCCGTTCATTGAGTTTTTCCGTGTTGGCGGAGCGGACACGCCCATATTCTGCCCAATGTATCGCGATTTGGAAATGTACCCCGACGGAAACCTGTCCTTTTACCCATTCGCATTCCTGCATTACGAGGAGAGCAGGGAACAGGTAAGGATAGGCACTGCCGAGAATGGGCTTTTTGATAAATATCTTGACTGCGAGCAGAACAAGGACGAGGAACAATGTGAAAACTGTGTTTCGTCCTATTACCGTATTCCGGGACTTACATCTGGTGCGGAAGCATATTCATTAAGGACTTCCGTATTGAAAAAGATATTCCTTGAAGTGCTGCGTCTTTCAAAAAAGGAAAAAATATTTGCCGAATACGCAAAATTCCTGGCCATGCACAAGAAAAGGGAATACAAGGATTATTCAATGAGCAATTAGCAGTGAGCAATTAGCAATTGAGGAAATTTCCTAATATCGTCATTTGCGAGGAGTATTAGCGACGAAGCAATCTTTAGTTGTATAAAAAATCAGAGTTTCCTGAATCAGATTGCTTCGCTACCTCTCGCAATGACGTATACAAAGAGAAATTTTGTTTTTCAGTGTTTCCATAAAAATTAAAAATGAGCAATTTGGAAGAATTTTTAAAAAATTACGACAGGTCAAAGGCACTTACGATACTGGATGCGGTCAGAAAATTCGGATGGCCGGAGCCTGGATCTGCCATCGTTTCAAGGGAGCTGCTTCTCGGAGACACATGCAATGCCCGTTGTGTATTCTGCTGTGCAAAAGACTTGCAGGAAAAGGCAAAATGGCTTCCTATTGAGGAAATAAAGGCGAATTTGAGAAAATGGGCGGCGGAAGGAGCATGGCTTATAACATTTTCCGGCGGAGAAGCCACATTGTACCCGAATCTGGAAGAAATTTCCGAATATGCCAAGAAATGTGGATTCAAAAGCGTGCAGGTGCTTACAAATGGCCTTAAAATGCGAGATCTGGATTATGTACGCCGCCTTGCCGCCAGTGGCATAGACGAGGTCAAGATATCCTTGCACGGATCGGATGCCGCTACGCATGACGCGTTGATGCAGGTACCAGGAGCATTTGACAATGCCATGATTGCCGTGCAAAATCTAAACGAGGCCGGAATAAAGGCATCATTCAATTTCGCAGTCACGGCAAAGAATTACAGGCAGATGCCACTTTTCGCAAAACTCGCCGGAACGGAACTTGGCCTGACCGGTATATGCTTCATGTTCAGCTTTTATTCCGGCGGAATGTTGGAGGGTGCGGACACTCTCGGTGTGCAATATAAGGAAATTATGCCGTCATTGCGGCTGGCAATGAATTATATCAAGGCAAAAAAAATAACAATTGAAAGCAAAATGCTTAGCAATTTCGTGCCATGCCTTGCCCCGGAGTACACAAACATAATGAGCGACTGGGGCTACGACGGGCCGGAGGCATCCTCGCAGGTCGGTATAAATGGAAAGGTACGCATAGTGCGGGAAAGCTATCCGGAACGCAAGGAACTGCTGCCGCAATGCATGGAATGTGTATATGCCAGCCGCTGCTATGGTCCTGACAAGGGATATGTGTCAATATACGGAGGCAGTGAGTTTGTGCCGCTTAAGGAAGAACCAAAAAAATTTCCTCATACGACACTTTATCCGTGAAATATGTAAAATTTTGCATTTTTAAAAAAGTCGCCGCGACGGCGACCCTTTTTTGCTAAAAATATGCTATAAATAATATAGGAGTATTTTTTATTCCTAAAAATTGTATACACAATATACATTGTGTNNGGTGTTTGTATACACAATGTATATTGTGTTGCATTTTTTTTAATGGATTTTAAGGATTATATGATGTCAAACTTATCAAAAACCAGATTAATATTCTCAATGCTGCTTGCAATGGCATTTATTGCAAACATCCCGATGGATTCTTATGCACAAAGCCGCCGAAGTAGGGCAAACAGGAATGTTGCAAATACGGAAGTTCCTGTTGAAAATACAAGTGCTTCAGAACCAGTTGTGCCGGAAACTGTCGTTCAGCCGGATTCCGTCGTGCAGGCGGAGCCTGTTCCTGAACCAGAACCTGACCCTGAAATTGTACCGGATCAGCCTGCCCAGTACAGCTCCGTGGATGAAAAATCTGAGAAAACAAAGATTCCAGGCAAAAAAATGAGCCTTGCGGAGCGTATTTCAATAACATTTATGTATTCCCAGCTTGAAATGGGCGGAAAATACAAGGAATATTGGGATAAACGTGTTCAAACTTTGACTAATAATGGTTTCCCTTATGAGGTTGAAACATCTTCTCATTCCTTTGGCCTAGGAATAGAGTATGGAATATCAAATAGGTTTGCGATAGGAACAGATTTGATATATTTTGGCGAAAGCAAATGGATTCAGCATGATACGGAGGAGAACACAGATTATTATGCAAAAGACAAGACATTAAGTGCGAATATTTATCTGAAATATAATCTTCTTAACTTTAACCTGTTCAAATATGCCAGCATTCAGGTTTATGGCAAGGGCGGTGGCGGATATTATGTACGCAGCATTGACTACAAATATTATAATCCTCCTGTTGTAGGTAATGTTTCTGGCAGCTCTTTTGGGTTGAGTTATGGCGGCGGAGCAGATTTGAGCCTAGGCAAAAAAGGTGGTTTTTTCATAGGTGCTGAATATATGTTCCATAAGGCCAATGATGAAATACATATAAACAGGTTCAGCGGACAGGCATTGCCGGCATTTCAGGCTTCAATGCTGAATTTTCACGCAGGAATACGTTTTGGCGGCAAGCCAGAGGTTGAGAACGAAGAGGCGGAGTTCTAAAGGAGGGAATATGACCAGGCAATCAATAAAGGCAATGGCGGTACTGATAGTTGGGGCGCTTGCGGCCTTAGTGCCGCAGGCGTACTCGCAGAATGTCGGCAGCACGGTAAATTTCGGAGCATATCCTTATGACGCCGACGGAACGCCAATGCCGATAGAATGGATAGTTGTTGAAAAAGACAGTGACGGCACAGCGGTGCTTTTAAGCAAATATGGATTGGATGCCAAGCCTTATAATGCAGATGGCTCTGAGACAACCTGGGCAAATTCCAGTCTGAGAAAATGGCTTAATGGTGCATTCCTGAATACCGCGTTTTCCGCACAGGAAAGAAACCTTATTTATGTGACAAGCCTCGTTAACGGCGACAACCGTGTGTACAGAACGCCGGGTGGCAGCAATACTCAGGACAAGGTTTTTCTTTTAAGCACGGATCTTGTACAAAAGTATTTCAGCAGTCAGAAAGCCAGGGTGGCCGCGGCAACGCCCTACGCAAAGAAACAGGGGGCTTATGTCTATGATGGCGATGGTAGCTGCTGGTGGTGGCTGCGTTCCCCAGGAAACACAAAGAAAAAGGCATCAAACATACGCCGAGACGGCAGCGGAACGGCAGTAGGCACTAATGTTGACGATTCCTACGGAGCGGTAAGGGCTGCGATAAAGGTGAATTTGAAACAGATATTAAGCCAGAATGCCGTTCTTGCAAACGCGGGCAGGGACACATCCAAGCCTCCACGTCTTAGCATTAGCAATATTGATTTTGAGGACGCAAGAGGCAGAAAGGCCGTGCTTGCTGGCAGCAAGGGATTTTTGAAGTTCACTATAAGCAACTGCGGTACTTGCGGCCCGGCATTCGCCTTAAAGGCAAATGTCTCGGCAAAAAATGAAGAGGGATTTTCACAGGATCTGAAATTTACGAAAAGCTATGCCATAAACACTCTTGCCCCGGGAGAATCCAGGCAGGTATCTATTCCAGTGGAGGCAGGACTTGACCTTGAAGAGGGTACTGTATCATTCAAGATTGATTTCACTGAGGCAAAAGGCTATGAACCTGCCCCAAAAGTAATAAATGTTCAGGCTTATAAGGTTGACCCTCCTGAAATAATGCTCGCAAGCATAAAGGTAAATGACAGCCCTGGCGAACTTACGGACGGCAATAGCAATGGCATTATAGAGGCAGGTGAATCTGTAAGCGTCAGGATGGCCCTTGTCAACAGTGGGGCTGGTATGAGCAAGGGAACAAAGGTCGTTTTTGAAAGTTCCAATCCCGATGTGCAGTTTTTTGAAAAAGGCAGAAACGGCAATGAAAGCGTAGCCTACAATGTGGGCAGCCTTCAGCCCGGTGATGATGCCTCGGTAAACGTCGCATTTGTGGTAAAGGCAAGGTACAATGGACCGGACACATTGCCTATAACAATGAAGATAACTGACGAGAGAGGACGCTTTAACAAGAATGTCCCATTGGATATTGCCCTTAACAGTGCTTATCAACGCAAGGAAGTTGTAAATGTCGCAAGCAATTACTCAAAAGGCAGTGCCAAGCCTGTCGCTGCCTATCCGGCAAAGGCCAGTCTGGGATTTAAGATTCCAACAGCAAAGGCAAAGAATCCCAATGGTTTTGCCGTAATCATAGGCGTAAGGGATTACAAGAGCAATGACGTGACCCCAGTCAAATATGCCTTGAATGATGCGGAGGCTGTCAAGGAATTTGCCATAAGATCCCTTGGCTATCCGGAAGAGAATGTTATTTTCATACCAAATCCCACAAAGGCGGAAATGGAGGGTACTTTCGGCAATGCATCAGGCGTGGAGGGAAGCCTGCTTTACAATCATGTCTATGATGATAAAGGCCGGAATGATGCGGAGGTTTTTGTTTACTATTCCGGACATGGTGCTCCCGATCAGAAAAGCCGCAGCGCGTATTTTGTGCCTACGGATGCAAAGCCGGACACTATAAGATTTAGCGGTTATTCAATGGAGACCATGTACAACAACCTTGCAAAATTGCCTGCCAAGAAGATTACTGTTGTGACGGATGCCTGTTTCAGCGGCCAGTCAGGTGACGGCAAAATGATTATAAAGAGTGCAAGTCCGCTTGCCATTACGGCTAAAATAACGTCCAATTCCAAGCTGAACATATTCAATGCCAGCAGGGATAGCGAAATGGCCAGCTGGTACGATGAGGAGGGGCATGGACTGTTCACATATTATTTCCTCGCTGGTCTTAGCGGCGAGGCGGATATGAACAAGGACGGCACAATAACCGCCGGGGAAATGGACGAATATCTGGGCGAAAACATACCGAAAATGGCCCGTCGCAAGTTCAGCCGTGAGCAGCATCCGGTGTTCAGTGGCAAAAGCGAGGACGCGATAGCCGTGTACGGCGGCAGCTCTCCAGCACCGGCAAGAAAAGGTAGACGGAAATAAGCAATTATCCCACTTACCCTTGATTTTTCTCCGTAAGTGAGAGAAATGAGGAATTTCCACGGCTACCCTCACCCCTTGCGGGTGAGGGGCTGGGGGTGGGGGGAATGGAACAGAAAACTATGAACAAAAAAAATGTTTGCTTTTTGATTGCGGCAATGCCGTTTGTTGTGGCTTGCGGTGGCAATGCTCCTGTAAGGCAGGAGAATGTTCCGCAAAAGGCTGTAAGGAACATTGAACATTCTGCCACTGATCCGGCAGGGCTTGCCGGTTCTGCCGCATTAAGTTCCATAAGGCAGAATGCGGAAAATGCCTTCAACGGAGGCACATCGGCAGGAACGGCTGAATCCGTCAAAATACTCTCCAGCAGGGGTGGAATTACGGAGTTCATTGCCTACGGCGAGGGAACGGCATTGCCGACGGAATCTCCATCCATGGCCAGCCAGAGGGCGGAAAAGGATGCCCTTTCCAAGGCCATAAAGGCAACAGGCGTAAACGTTTCCGCAGGTATTTTTGACTTTGCGTCCGATACCGACGCAAGTTCTTCGCAAATGGTCTCCTCCTACGCAAATGTCTGGAGCGAGGCCGTGTCCCAATACGAGACTGTCGGTGAGCCGGATTGCAAGATCGTCAGGAAAAGCACATACTGCAAGGTTCAGATAAAGGGCAAGGTAAGCAAAAAGGGAGATCCCGATCCTGACTTTAAAATATTGAAGGCCTCGCTCAATCAGCCAGCATTTTACGATGGCGACGAGCTTGACCTTACATTGAAAGTAAGCCAGGATTGCTACATAACGCTACTGAACATAGATTCGGATGGGAACATAACAATGGTCTTTCCTAACGGATTTGCGAAAAAATCATTCGTAAGGGCGGGGCAGACAGTGAACATTCCGGGTGATTATAATTTCAACCTTAATCCGGGCTTGCCCAAGGGTAGCAGGGAGACTACGGAAATTCTGCACATAATAGCGACCAAGAAAAGGCCGTTCATGCCTGGCGGAACATACAGCAATGACAATCCGTTTGAGGCATACCCGGCAGGCAAGCTGTCCGACATGGCCGCAAGGCTTGCGGAATTTCCCAGGGAGGAATGGACAGCGGCAATACTGCCGTATGGCATCAAATCCAGATAGATCTGGATTTGATGCAATTAGGGAAACGCAGATTAAGTGCCATTTTTTGCAAAATGCAAAAAATATCACGACGAGAGATTTTTGCAAAAATCGCAGAATATTGACTTTATCTGCGTTTCCTTAGCAGTTAGCAATGAGCAATTATGGAAATTCCTTTATTACGTCATTGCGAGCGGTAGCGAAGCAATCTGATTCAGGAACACAATATAAAAGTGGTTTATCTGTACAGATTACCATGTCGCAATTGACAAATGACAATTCAGTATAACGAAACATAACGATTTTGAAGTATTTTGAACAATTTAAAAACAAATTTTGACTTTTTTGCAAAAACATTATGAACAAAAACAATTTTACAGAGGAAACAGATATGAACAACAATGCCTCCAGCACAACTCTTTGCCAGCCCTCCTGCGGCCTTAGCTGCGGATATTATTTCAGCAGCGGGCTTGTGATAAGTGATACCGTCTTCAGCAGCACAAGCCATAGTCCGCTCTACAACGCCGCCAGCCGGGTTTTCATAGACGGCGGAGGCAAGGTTCTCCGCACAGCCGCCCTAGGCGGCATGCTGGCGCAGAATTTGGTAACGCCTGCGGAGGCATATATTGTATCTGGCAATGAAACAGTTACTGTTTCCTCCGGAACATCAAGCGGAGGATATTATGTAAGTGGAAAT
>LXOW01194816.1_pt1 | contig 45861 bp, 29 predicted proteins | sample 1368591 | NCBI WGS metagenome assembly LXOW01 (sample SAMN04884650, study PRJNA319009) | bovine gut metagenome | isolation source: Cow rumen | host: Bos taurus | place: Italy: Legnaro (PD) | collected 2014-07-09
TACTGAGATGTTCGCTGGCTGTAGTAGTCTCACGAGCCTGTCTATAGATGAGAATTTCTTTGTTGGACCAGCTGTTGATGAGGGCATTGGGTCTGATGCCACAAATATGTTCTATGGCTGTACAGGCCTTGCCAATGGTGTCCTTTATGTCAACGGCACAACAGCACCAACTATCAGTCAGGATGTTCTTGGGGTTTTCAACAATGCTACATTGGTGGTGGAGAGCGAGGATCTGCTCACAGATCTCGTTTCTAATGCTGGCCTTGTGCAGAATAATAACGGTAGTTGGGACTGGAAGGGTGGACACTTCAATCAGAAATACATTGGCCAAATACCCCAAACACCTCAGAAGACAGCCATCACCCCAACAGTCAGCATAAGCGGATGGGCTTATGGCGATCAGCCTAGCACACCTGTGGTTGAAGGCAATACGGGCAGCGGTGCCGTTACCTTCCAATATAAAGTGAAGGATGCAGATGACAACACTTATCAGGACTACAATCCCACAGGGAACACGCCTAGTATGCCGACTGAATCTGGTGATTATACGCTCAAGGTAACTATAGCTGAGACAGAAAGTTATCTTGGAGCCACAGCAACGACAGATTTCACTATTGCCAAGGCTGACATTGCTGTAAATGCTATTACACCTCCGGAGCCTGTCACAAACTTGATGTACAACAGAGATTATCAGGATTTGATTACTGCCGGAAGTTGCTCATTTGGCGAGATGCAGTACAGCCTTGACGGAACGAATTATAGCACGGACATTCCGAAGGGGTTAGAAGCAAAGGAGTATACCGTATACTATAAGGTTGTTGGCGATAAGAACCACAACGATAGCGAGCCAGTTACTGTTAGCGTAACCATTGCGCCAGAAACCTTGGCTTATGCCGTGTTGAGTGACGATGGCACAACGCTGACCTTCGCATATGGACAGGCACCGCAGGGAGTTACATATTACAATGCATATGGTGGATGGACACACGCGAATTGGAATAGTGGAGTGACGACAGTTGTGTTTGATGAGTCTTTTGCCAATGCACGGCCTACCGATTGTATTGACTGGTTCAAGGACTTCACGAGTCTGACAACGGTTACTGGCATGGAGTACCTGAATACAACGGAGGTGACTGACTTTACAAACATGTTTGTCAATTGTGAAAAACTAACGCAGTTGACCATAGGTGGGAATTTCTACGTGGGAGAGAATGCCACCACAAGTAATATGTTTATGTCGGTACGTGATGGGTATGACAACGGTACTTATCTCGATAGGGGAACGCTGATTGTCAAAGGAACTCCCACCATCAAGCAGAACATATTTGCCAACGTGTTCTTTTATGGTACACTACTATCAGAGAATTATTTAGTAGTTAGCCAAAATGCCAATGGTGAGATCAGTTGGATGGGCGGCGGTTTCGTTAGATACAACAACTATTACCTTGTCAAGCCTGAATATGGCTTCGTAACTAAGGATGGTAATGATAATGAAATCTATATGGCTGAGCCTGGTGCGATAGTGAGTGTTTCGGTTGATCCTAATTTCCAAGGAATGACAATGTTGCCCAAGGCAGTCCATTATGACAGTGCGGATCGCGAGAAAGTCTCGCTGATAAAGAATGGCGAAGTCTGGACGTTTGAGATGCCGCAATACCCAGTGGAAATCATTCAGATGCGATTGGCACCAGCATTCAGTTGGAGCCAAGATCAGAAGACGCTTACGGTCCTTGGTGTAGACAGTGAAGATTTGCAGATGGGTCAGCAGCAACAAGGCTTGTCGAACCCCATGAGTTATATGATGTATATGCAGGCCCAGATGGGAATGCAGCAAAATGAAGAGTTAACCTCTCTCATCAATGCCTTACACGAGAACGTGGAGACGGTGGTGTTTGACGAGACGGTCACCAGATTAGATCGTGGACTCAACGGCCAGCGTCTGTTGTATGGTTATAAAAATCTTACAACCATAACTGGAATGGAGAATCTGGGCATGCAGAATTTCTATAGTACTAAAGAGATGTTCGCTGGCTGTAGCAGTCTGACAAATCTGACTATAGGAAGCAACTTCTACATTGGTGCAGTCAATGACGGCTTTACTACTGATGATATGTTTACTGGCTGTACAGGTTTGGCTGGCGGTACACTGATCATAAAGCGAGGTGCCCCCAATATCAATCAGGATATTTTCACTGGTGTCTTCACTGAGGGTTCACTAATCTTTGACCCTGAAAACATTGAAGGCCAACTGGGTAATCAGGTGACAACAGACAACGATGGAACCAAGCATTATAAGGGCGGTATCTTCACGACCAACATCGAACAGCCGGAGAATGGTGAAGTAACTGCCGAAAGTACGACTGTAAATGGCGATACGTATGTTCTGCTTTACATCCAACCGAAGGAAAAATATGAGCTGACTTCTGTGAGTGTGACTTATACAGACGAATCGGGCATTGTGCATGATGTTGAGGTGACAGACGTTTCGAACGACACTTATATTATTAAACGCTTTAAGATGCCTAAATACTCAGTGAAGATCGTGCTTGTGTTTACACTCAAGCCTGAGAATACGACTGAGCAACTGTCGATGGAAGCTAATAAGCAGTGGATGACCTATTATCCGAGTACTAATGACCTGACTCTGCCAGATGGACTGGAGGCTTACTATGTGAGTGACGTGACATTGTCCGACAATGGCAAGACAGGATCTGTCACAATTGTATCTACTGGCAATAAACTGTACAAGGATGTTCCTGCACTGATTCATCGTACAAACAGCAGCACCAGCGCGCTCGACATCACAGCGACTGGCACCCGCCATAATGATGGTGAGACCATCAGGAACAGCAAGAGTGCCAATTATCTGGGAACGGCAACCGATTTGAATCTTGCCAATCAGGCCAATAACAACATCTTCGTCCTGCGCGACGGAGCCTTCATCAAAGCCAATCCATCGACCATAGGCGCTCACCGTTGCTGGATTAGCTTAGGTGGCGTGAGTGCTTCAAGGCTTGTATTAAGAGGTAGTGACGAGACCCGGATAGAGGGTATCATGACTGTGGAAAAGCAAACAGAATGGTATGATATGCATGGTAGGAAATTGGATACTGAGCCTGTTCGCAAGGGCGTTTATATACAGAATGGAAAGAAAATTGTTGTTAAATAAACAGGAGGAGGATAAGACAATGAAAAAAGCATTTTACAGAATATCTATTTTAATCGTCCTGCTCCTGATAGGCATAGGACAGTCAAAGGCAGACGGCTATAAAGTGACGATTGAGACTGACGGGAATGGAAATGTTTCTGCCTCTCCTGCTGATAATATCGCCAAGGGATCGACCGTGACACTTACGGTCACACCGAATACGGGCTTTATGCTCAACGAGATCAAGGCCTATCGTTATACTGATACGGAAAGAGCAGATGCAAGAACACGTAGTAGCATCGTTATTGGTCAGGAAATCTCGCTGGCTACGGTAACAGCCAACCAGCAATATAGACTTACCATGCCTGATGACGACGTGATCGTTCAAGCTTCATTCCGCGCATCTTTAAGTCCTGCTGATGTAACGCAGCCCGTTAGTCAGAACAATCCTTATATTATTAATAATGTACAGGATATGTTGATTCTGTCCGAAATGGTCAATGCAGGAGAAGCGTGGACAAAGAACACTTACTTCAAGGTGGCAGACGGTGTCACGGAGCTTGACTTCTCGGGAGTTGAAGGGTACGAGCCCATCGGAACGGGCAATGGCTTCCAGAGCACCTTCGACGGCAACGGGGTCATCGTCAAGAACCTGACAGTGTCGGGCAAGGACTACGTCGGACTCTTCGGAATTGTAACAGGCGGCCAGGGCATTTCCAACATACGCATCGACGGCAGCTGCTCCTTCACGGGAACAGGTAACTACGTGGGGGCTGTCGTGGGCTACGTGAACAACCCCAGCGCTTCGCTGTCGAACTGCCACAACGACGGTGCCGACGTAACCGGCACGTCATACGTGGGAGGCATCATGGGCGGATTCTACCAGTACTTCGGAGGCATGTCCGACTGCTCCGCCGGCATGCGGATGGAGAAGGGGACGCGCATGACGGTGAGCGCTACCAGCTATGTCGGTGCCATGATGGGCAATGCCGGAGGAACCGTGACGAACAACTGGTACAACGGCATAACCGTGGTTGTGAAGGGTCGGCGGCAGTGAGTACACCGGTTTCGGCTACGGCGTCAACCGTTCCGACGCCAACGGCCTGCGATCAGCCACCGGCGGTTACTGTGGCGCGACTAATGTGAATGGTGGTAGGAACGTGGAATGGTCGTATGACCCATGGACGAAGGCATTTACCGTTTCCGGTAATGGCGCAACAGCGGGTTATACATCAAGCATGGCTCCTAGTAACATTAGTAACGACATAGCATCGCTAACCATTGGTGAGGGTGTGACAGGTATTGGTGCGAAAGCCTTCAGTGGATGGACAAATCTGAACCAGGTGACTTTCGACGGTTGTGTGTTTACTTCTGCAGCGGATAATGCTTTTGAAGGCTGTACGTCAATGGCAGAGGGAACGGTGACGGTAAATAGTCAAAATCCGTTTGCAAACATCGAAACAAACATTCTGTCGGTAGTAACCAACGGAACGTTGAGGGGAGATGAGAACTTATACCTTGGCGTGCAACAGCAAGACGACAACTACTACTGGCAAGGCGGATACTTCAGATATTACAATATCAGCAGGGTGCATTTGGAAGGTGTGAGCTTTACTGATACCAAACATTGGACGACCTATTATTCACCCATGAATTTAGTGACGCCAGAAGGAATAACAGCCTATGTGGTTGATAGTTTCGACGACTCTGGCGTGGAAGTCACTGCTGTGGACTATATCCCTGCAGGTGTGGGTCTGCTGTTATATAGTTCTGGTACCTATGACAACATCTCTACAGATGTCTATAATGGTGTCACGCTGAACTATAGCAGTCTGCTTGAAGGCTCTATATCAGACCTGACACTGGCTGCGGATGCTGGTTATATCCTCTATAAGGATGAGTTTGTATTGACAAAAGGCGGTTCTTTATATGCTTATCGCTGCTATCTGCCAGTAGATTCCCGGGCTTACTCCAGGGGCCTGGCAGCAAGGCTGAGTCTGATAAGACCTGAAGGGAACAATAATGCCACAGGCATCATAGAAGCCCGGGAAATCCAAATGGATGACGGTGAGAACTGGTACACAGTGAATGGACATAAGTTGAGTGGGAAGCCTATCCGAAAGGGTGTGTATATCCATAACGGGCGTAAGGTTGTCATGAAGTAATATGGAAGTAAAACTCAAATAAAGATATGAACGATATGAGACAGTTTATCAGATATATGAGTTTATTAGCAGTCCTGCTGTTGTTCTGTATGGCAGACGTGAAAGCTGCGGGCGAGATCATAGTGGATGCCTCAAACGGCACGGTGACATCGAGTGTCAGCAATGGTATATGTACACTCACGGTGACACCTGACGAGGGTTACTATATTGCTTTGAGCGACATCTCAGCAGTAAAGTACTTGGATGCCAAACAAGCAGCCGCCCGTAAAAGGGCGAACGGCCCTTCAGTGAGTGATGCAATCGTTGTCAGTGGTGATGATCCTGAAGACCTGAGCCAAACCCGTTACTATACCTTCACAATGCCTGATGATGACTATGATGTGAAGGTCACAGCCAATTTCCATCGGGGTGCTGCCATTACGCAGGATATGGTGACGCTTAGTGCGAATTATTACACCTACGACGGAAAGGCCAAAGAACCGACTGTCAGTGTAAGGGGGCTGACCTTGGGAAAGGACTATACCTACACATATATAAATAATATAAATGCAGGTACAGCCTCTGTTGTCATAACAGGAGCTGGCGTCTATGCAGGAACAATCAATTATAATTTCACCATCGCGCCTGTCACACTGACTGTGATTGCAGAAAACAAAACGAAGGTGTATGGCGAAAAAGACCCGGAACTGACCTATCTGGTGACGGGGTTTGTGGATGGGGAGAGCCTGACAGGTGCGATTACCCGTGCGAAAGGTGAGAATGTAGGCACCTATGCCATCACACAGGGAACTCTGAAATCGTCGGGCAACTACACAATAGCCTTCACTGGCGCTTCTTTCACCATCACAAAAGCGTCTGTGGAGTGGAAAAAAGAACCAAAGGGAAAGGAGGGGCTAGTATATACAGGCACACCACAGAAGCTGATGCTCGTAGGCACGGCCACGGGAGGCACTGTTGAGTATAGTCTTGACGGAAAGAGCTACAGTTCTAATAATCCCTCTGCCACAAATGCGGGCACTTATCAGGTTTGGTATCGGCTCAACGGTAATAAGAACTATGAGGATATTGAGGCAGCTTCGACAACGGTTACCATTGCCAAAGCCGAACATGTCATCACGAAAGTACCTGAAGCTCTTGCTCTGACCTATACTGGTAGGGCACAAGCATTGATAAGAGGTGGTAGTACGAGGACCGGACAGATGCAATATTCTACAGATGGAAGCACCTACACAACCACAATACCCACTGCCACCAATGCACAAAGCTATTCGGTATGGTATCGTGTGGTGGGGAATCAGAACTATAAGGATACAGACCCCGTTGAACTAAACGTAAGAATAGCCAAAGCCAACGAGCCGTCCTTCACTGCTCCCACAGCCAATAAGCTAACTTACACCGGTATGGCTCAAGCGTTGTTGAGTACTGGCCCTGTAGAGGGTGGTGAGATTCAATTCAGCCTCGACGGGACATCATTCTCGACAGATGTTCCCACTGGGATCCTGCCCGATACCTATAGGGTGTGGTACCGTGTGGTGGGTGATGAGAACCACGAGAGCATCAATCCCATAGAAATGACAGTTACCATCGCCAACGCACCTTTAAATGTCACGGCTGATGACAAGGTGATTAAGGTGGGTGAGACAATCCCTGAACTTACTTATCAATATTCTGGATTCGTCAATGGTGAAGATAAAAATGTGGTGAAGACACCTCCAACAATATCCACAATTGCGACTTCTGATAAGGAAGGCTTTTACGAGATTATCATCGAAGGTGGCGAAGCGAACAATTATACGATTATTCCTGTGAAAGGTAAACTCACTATTTCGCCTCCATTATCGACAGAAACTGGCGTGGAAGTAAGTGGTCATATCATAGAAAATGACGAGGGTGAGGTGTCGGCAAAGCTTACAGATCTGCCTGCTATTTCTTTAGCCGTTGTCGCAGAGATTCCTATTACAGAAGAAGGACGTCTGGACATGCCTACCTCTTTGGTCGATAGCAATGGTGAGACTTATCCTGTAACAGAGGTGGCCAGTCAAGCCTTCGTAGAAATGCCGACTTCTGTCATCATCATTCTGCCGGAAGGTGTCAGTACCAGTGAACCTGTCACCAACGTTATCAATGGTGACGGGACCTGCCTGGAAATGAATCTTTCAAATGTACAGTCAATCAGTGTTCCCATTACAATTGAGGTAGAAACCGTTATCTATGAACGTCAGGTTACCCAAAGCCGTTTTACGGTCTGCTTGCCATATCTGACACAGGTACCTTTTGGATTCCGGGCTTTCTCTCTGATACAAGACCAGGGGGGATCTGCCTTGTTTGAAGAAGTTACAAATGGTATCCTGGAAGCCTTCCAACCTTATGTGTTGCAAGAAACGGGATCCGCTAATGCGCGAAGAAGGAGTGAGGCTACGATGGGTACTATCATTGACCTTAGCGGTTCCAATGCCGTCATTGATCCCACACGTCCTGAGGATATTGTTGAGAAGGGAGAGTTGAAGATGTTCGGATGTGTAACAGGACTGACGCATGCGGAGGGTCTGGAGAAACAGGCATATATTATGCAGCCAGATTATAATTGGGAAATGACAGCATCATCGGCTCCCGAGGACGCAGATAAAGTTTATCTGGCACCGTTCCAGGCATATATGTGCTATGTTGGCACGGCACCATTAGAGAACATAGAATCAGAATTCGGCGGACTTTATACATTAGAAGGCATCAGCTTTAACGAAAGCAAGAATTGGGCTACGTATTATGCTTCAGAAAACCTGAAAAAACCAGATGGGGTGACAGCCTATGTGGTAGATGGCTTCAACGAAACGGAGGTGTTTGTTTCAGCCATCGACTATATCCCTGCTGGCGTTGGTGTTCTGCTTTATAGCGAATCAGCCACGGACCATCTCTCAACCATCGATTATAAGGGCGAAGAGAAGGCCTATTTCAGCCTGTTGAGCGGATCGCTCTCTAATCAGACACTCAAAGATGAAGAAGGCTATGTCCTCTATAATAATCAGTTTGTGTTGACCTCCGGCGGACCGCTGCCGGCAAATCGCTGCTATCTTCCTCTGACAGGAACTAATGCCAGAAGACATGGCGCAAGCCTTATCATCAATGTGAAAAACAATGCAACTGGTATCAACAAGATAGGCTTAATGAAAGAGGATACTGACGAATCTTGGTATACACTCGATGGTCGGAAGTTGAATCAGCGTCCTGTTCGCAAAGGTATTTATATCCGCAACGGACAAAAGGCGTTTGTCAAATAGTAGTAAACGATTTAAAAAGAATTATATGAAACAGAGTTTGAGACAAGTGATGATTTTTGCTATGCTACTCGTATCTGTAATAGGAGTGAGAGCGGCCGGCAAGATTGAGGTTGTGGCGACCAACGGAACTGTAACCACAGCAGTCAGCGCTAACAAATGCACGTTGACGGTGAAGCCTGATCAAGGATATTATATCACTCGAAACGATATTATTGTCACTGTGAAGATAGATGCTACGCATGCCGACTCTCGCAGAAGGACGTTAGGTATCGGTATCAGTGAGAAATTATCATTGGAAGGTGATGATCCCAGTAACCTGAGTGACGAACGTGTTTATACCTTCACCATGCCAAACGAAGCATATGATTATAAGGTGGTGGCAACCTTCTTGGAGACGATGATTGAAGTGAATGGCGTGGAAACCACAACAACCGAAGGCGATGCCCCCCAAGCTACATTGGAGATTAACATCAGTGATGACAATACTGTCAAACAAGAGGAATGCATCATCGTTGACCCTGAGACTGGTGTGGAAACAACAAAGAAAATAACTGTGGTGGAAGTAAAGTTGGACAACGTCACTATCACCGAGCCATCGGGTGGTGACGGTGAGGCGAAAAAAGAAGTTTCTCTCTCCATTCCGCCTTCGATTATCAGTGCCGATGGCTCCACCATGTATCGGATTACCAGTATCAGCTCTGGTTTTCTGAGCCATGTCGATCCCGCAGTGACTATCACAGAAATTGTATTGCCGACATCAGAAAAGCCTTTGGAAATAGCACCGGATGCCTTTAAGATGGATGATCTGCCACCATCGGATCCTAACCACCAGGTTTTAACAGTTGTAACCCCAATGGATCTGCTAGCAGCCTATGCCTTGGACAACAGTCTGCATGAGAACTATGAGGCTGGAAAGGTAAAGGCGATCGTAACAGCTCCCAACCGTTTTTGGACATTCTCCTGCGGTGTGGACGTGTTCGTTCCAAAAGGAATTAGCGTATATACCTGTATGATAGATAAGAGTGATGAAGTACAGATAGTGCCGTTAAAGGATGAAGATTTAGTGGATAAAGGTCTTTGCATCATTAAAGCAAATAATGGTGTCTTAATTGAGAGTGCTGATGGCACCAGAAATAATACTTACGAAATTGTGGCAGCACCTGGCATTCTAGTTAGTGGATCAGCTCTTTCCACAAATGATGCAAAGAGCTACGGCGAAGACAATCTGCTAGAACCTGTTCTTATCAGCAAGAACTATAATTCTGAAGACTATTACGTGTTGAAGGATAATAAGTTCCACCCCATTCTGCCAAATAGTTCAAAGATGCCTGTATGTAAGGCTATTCTTAAGAAACCCGTTAAATAAAGGAGGACAGACTATGAATATGAGAAGTATATCTACAATTGTCGTTATATCATTGCTGGCTTTCTGTGTATCCTCATGTGTACATGTTGACAATCCTGTTACCTGGCACATCATGGGAATCACAATCCAGGCCGATGGCATTGACAAGCAAACGGTAACTGTTCCCATGGGAGGTACATTACAACTTAGACCTGTTTTCAAACCAGACTATGCCACTGTGATTGATCCCGTCTGGCAGTCTGATGATGAAACGATAGCTACGGTTTCCTCTACGGGAATGGTCACGGGTGTGAAGACCGGAACAACCTCTATCACAGTTTTCTCTGAATACAACCCTGAAGCCCGTGATCAGATTACAATTAATGTAGAAGGTGCTATTATCAGCATTGATAAGGCTTTGGTAGATCAGTCCGAAGCAGATTAATTTTTCAAGCAGCACTGTCAAGCCAGGTCTAGATAATCTGCGATATGGGTTTATCTTTAGCGGGAGCGGCAGCAATGTCGCTCCTGTTTTCGTGTAATGGCCCAGGTCTGAAACTGCTCCCCTGCCTGCACGCACGAAATAATCGCCTAAACATTTGGAAGTTTGGAAATAAGGGTGGGTTATTGCGCGATAAGGGCTGGCTGTTGACCAACCTGTTAGGGCTTTTCTGTTACAGATACAGATGTTACACTTTATTCCATTCCTTTTTCCCTATACTTTCTTTTTTTCTCTTATACCCTGATTTTTTGCAATTTAAGTGTAACAGTGTNNATACAGATGTTTACGTTCTGTTACACATCTGTTACACTTCTGTTACACATTTCTTCTCCGCAGCAATGTGTAACAGAAATACGACGAAATTTTGTCTGCAATACGATGGAGTTTTTGTTGGAAGGCCTCGTAACACTTTTTAGAAGGCCATGGAAAAAGTGTTGGAAGGCCTTGTAAAAAAGAAGGGGTGACCCTGAAATGATTTACCCCGGCACTAAAGGTGCTCTAGTATGATACTAAAGGGTGTTTAGTGTCGGGGTAGAGGGTCTGAGGTGCCGTTGGGAAATCCAAGGGATTTTGAGGATTTTAAAAACGATGATAGGGCGAGTGCTACAAACTGAAAGATGATTATGGTTTGTATCAAGTTTGCTGCATTGGTTTGTATCAGCGGCAGACAATGCTAGTTGCCTGTGAATCAGACAAATAGGATTGTTGTATTTTCTATTGCTACAATGATACAATCTTTTTTGGAAAAATTGAAGGTATAAATCAAGTAAGATAAATAATAAAAGGAGAATATAGCGGTTTGTATTTGTTGCGTTTGTATCAAAATGAAATCATCTGTGATAGCAAAAGAACCGCTGTCACATCAGGGTCTGGATATTCTGTGACATAGATTCATAATATGTTGGATGGCAACTGTTTATAAACTTTTTATAAGATAATTAAACAGAAAAAGGTTACATAGTTACAGTTGTAACCGTAACCATCCTTGCTTGCACGGACGAAATAATCGCCTAAACATTTGGAAGTTTGGAAATTAGTTCGTATCTTTGCAGCCGTAAACCCCTTTATTAATTTATTAAACAGTAATGACTATGAAGAAAAAAACTAAAATTTATGAGAAAACGGTCCAATTGTTTGGTAGTGTCGAACTTTTTACCTACTTTTGCCGATGAGTACGAGACGTGAAAGGGCAAAAGCCCTGGGTCGGTTTGAGAATATCAAGTAAGACAAAAGAATAACAGTTATGGGAGTGTATTTAGCATTTATGTCACATCAGGGTCTGGATATTCTGTGACATGGATTCATCTTAAGCGGGAGCGGCAGCAATGTCGCTCCCGTTTTCGTGTAATGGTCCGGCTGGGGACTGCAAAGATAATTCAAAACAAACCATATTCTGCTGGTATAATCATTAAACTCTTTGTGAAATCCATCGTCATACAAGTAAAGTTGGTTTTTTCATACATATTGTTTTTAGTTTAGTAGTTAATTGGTTTAGTTAGTTTACTTGAGGCTTGCAGGGATGCAGGCCTCAAGCATTTTTCCCATGTCACATCAGGGTCAGGATATTCTGTGACATGTCTGCACGCACGAAATAATCGCCTAAACATTTGGAAATTTGGAAATTAGTTCGTATCTTTGCAGAAATTATTAACGTATCTATCTAAAAGCTGATGAAGATGATGAGATCCAAATTATCCATATTGTTGCTGGTGGCTGGCATCGTTCTTTGGTCAGGTTGCAACAATGATGACAACGAGTTAGCTGGTGCCCCTGCGATGCCGGCCAATCCCATATCTGAGGCAGCCAGTGCTGTTAATGAACGTTTGGCAGGGCTTAACTTCCAGGAGTTGACCTCCTTGGCGGAAGTGGTTCCGTCGGGCACCCGTGCCGATGACAATAGTGTCGTCAGCGAGTTTGAAACCAAGTTATCGTCATTGCTGATGCTGTTGCAGGACGAAGCGTCGGTCACACGCTCATTGGGTCATCGATTCTCCTTTCAGGCGTTCAACACTGTTTTGCAGCTGTCGTGGGATCTGTCGGTGATTCTGGGCGATGAGGGCGAGAGCAGTTCTTCCTGGTTTGGCCTCAACTCCACCAAGAAGGGCGAAGTTGACTATACGGCCAGGGACGGTAGTCTCTATACGGTAAAGGGACTCATTGACAAGGAAACCTCTGTTCAGTTCAGAGGTTTCAAGACGAAGATTGTCGTTAAGAAGGCCAGCGAATTCTTTATCTACAAGGATGGCGAACAGGTGTTGAAGATCCTATCGGGTTCGTCGGATAATCGTCCTGTATGGCTCCCCATCCTCATCAAGGACGTTTTCTTTACTGGTCAGATGTGCTATCGTGACTATGATATCTCTCTGACCTACGACAAGGACAGCAGTCATAGCCGGACGGTGGACCTCACTTACAGCAAGGTTGGCGAGGCAACCCCATTGCTGACGATGAGCGCCAAGCTGGAAGACAATGCCGACATCTGGAAAATCATCAGGCACGACGTCAACGTGCGGGCCGATTTTACTGTGACGGCAATGAATATGCTGTCGTTTGAGGGTGTGGCCAACAATGTCAACTATCTGGTGGTGCATGGTGTGCAGATTGCCAATTGTATGGAGGAAGGTACAACGGAGCAGACCTGTAAGCAGCTTGTTGAGAGTTTCAACTCAAACTTAACCCTGAACATATTTCTTGATGGTGCATCGGTAGGGCAGCTCTACATGGGTACTCAATACGATGCCGTCAGCAATCTTTATTTCCCTGTGGTCATGATTCATTCGCCTCTGTTTGACGGTAAGGACTATCCCGTGGCGACCATCCTTGAGATAATGGGTGTGGATATCCCTGATATTCTCAGGACAGCGGCGCAGATATCTTAAAGTGTCAATTGATTCTCACACACATCATCGTGAGGTCATCGGGGTAGTCATGGGGACAGAGGCACCTGGGTACGGGTGCCTGTTTTCATGCCTATTTTTTTGCTATATTTCTGATGGTTTCGTAATTCATGCCAGTAACTCTGGCGAGTTGTCTTGGCCTGCCTGATGGCCACAACTGTCATCTGTCACACAGTTCATTCACAATTTCATCTAAAAGGCAGAAAATCAATGAGATACGACATTTCAAAACCAGTTGCGACCAAGATGTCTACACTCGGCAAGGCCCCAGAAGTCCTTGGCGGACTCCAGGAGCCGACACTTGCACACTCCCGGGAACCGCACGTGCAGACTCCAGAGGCTGCGAAACTGCCACCTGCCTGCACGCACTAAATAATCGCCTAAACATTTGGAAGTTTGGAAATTAGTTCGTATCTTTGCAGCGCAAACAAAAGAAGGAGGATTAAATATGGAATTGCAGACAGTTAAATTGAACGACGAGAAACAGATACCAAGTGGCGTAAGCATGGAGGGTATCAGCGTCAGACGTTCAGGCATTGCCAAGGTGCTTTGGCGCAAATTGGATGTGGACGTTCCCGCAAGCAAGGTGATTCCTAACGGGGTAAACATCTTTAAAGGCTGAGCGGATGGGGACTATAACAAGAAAATTTCAGGAGAAGGTCGACTGCATCGTGACGGAAAGCTACGTTTACGCACCAGTCGACCTTACTGTTGGTGAGGATATCAAACGTGTAAAGGTGGCACGCTCACTTTGGGATACGGGAGCTTCTGTATCACTGATTTCTGCTAGAGTGGCCAAAGTCCTTGGGCTGACATCTATTGGCAAGTCAGGCGTTTCTGGTTATAATGAAGGTGTAGATGTGAAAGACACATTTTGTGTACACATTGGCTTGCCTACAGGCGATATTGTGACAAACATCATGGCTATGGAGTTCGATAGCGACGAATAAGATGTGGTTATCGGTATGGATATCATTTGCAAAGGTGATTTGGCTGTTACAAACAAAGATGACAAAACGACATTCTCATTCCGTATCCCATCATCAGAGGAGATTGTTTTCCCATAAGGCAGCAATGTCGCTCCTGTTTTTGTGTAATGGTCCAGGTCCGAAACTGCCCCCTGCCTGAGACAAAATGGGGTAAGAGGAACGATGACTGATTATTGGCACGTAGCCATGCATTTTTTTGCTGCAAGGCCTCGTAACACTTTTTGGAAGGCCACGGAAAAAGTGTTGGAAGGCCTCGTAACNNGCTGATAATTTTGAAACACAAAACTACAAAAAATAAAATTCTTTGCTGGCTTTTAAAAAATTCTTCGCTGACTTTTCAAAAATTCTTCGCTGACTTTTTGAAAATTCTTCGCTGACTTTTTGAAAATTCTTCGCTGGCTTTTTGAAACTGGCGAAGATTATTGAAAATGGTAGTTAAGACCATTTTCAAAACTGCTTAAGACTTTTTTCTTAGGACAGCAGCGCAGATATCTTAAAGTGTCAATTGATTCTCACGCACATCATCGTGAGGTCGTCGTTGGGCTCTGCGCCGTTACGGTGCTGCTCAACGGCGGCGCTGAGGATGTCGATCACCTGCTGGGCCGTGTCGAAATGGCTGGTACGCAGGATTTCCAGCAGACGGTCGTCGCCGAACTGATCCTGCTGGCGGTTTTCTGCCTCGTTGAGGCCGTCGGTGTAGATAAACAACGGACGACCCTTGATCGTCTCGATGGCCTCGCCCTCGTATTCCATGCCTGGCCATAGGCCGATGGGCGTGTTGGGAATCATTTCGAGGAATTCAGCATGATGCTCGCCACCGCCGATGACAGGCGGATTATGACCGGCATTACAGAAGTCGAGATGACCGGTCTTCAGATCCACAAGTCCGAGCCAGAAAGTGACGAACATCCCGCTCTCGTTGTCTTCGCCAGACAGGGCGTCGTTCATGTGGGTACAGATCTCGGCGGGCATCATCTGCTGGGCGGCAAGGGTACGGAACAGTCGTGTGGCCTGGGCCATGAACAGCGATGCCGGCACACCCTTACCCGACACGTCGCCGAGGGCGAAGTAGAGTTTGTCGCCAATGAGCACATAGCCGTAGAGGTCGCCACCAACCTCCTTGGCAGGCGTCATTGAGGCGTACATATCCAAGCCCTCATAGTCAGGGAACTGGCTGGGCACCATCGACATCTGAATGTTGCGGGCAATCTGCAACTCGTTCTCGATACGTTCCTGTTGGGCCCGCATCTCAGCCATGCGCTGGGCCGCACGACGACGAATCAGGGTATAGATGAGGAAGAAGATGGTAAGCAGGACAATGGCGATGGCAAGTCCGAGGACACGCTCCTGCGTCAGTTCTATTCTCTGCTGGGCTATCTCGGCATCCTTCTTCTGGGTCTCGTAGATGGTGGCCATCTCGGCCGTATTGCTTTCACGCTCACGGAAAATTGCCGAGTCAAGGTGCTCGAAGATGTAGCTTGCGACGTGCAAGGCCGTATCATGGCGGCCTGACATGTAGTTTGCCTTGAACTTGTTGGCCAGTTGCCTGAGGGCGTCCAGCGAGAGATCTATACCAAGCGACGCATAAAAGGCCTCTAAGCCTGTCAAATACTCAGCACTCTCGCTCCATCGCTTTGCTATCATCAGATAATCAACACTACTCAATTGGCCTTCATAGGTCTTGGCATAGTCGGTTTTCAGATAGTCCTGATAAGCCTTTTCGCCTTCTTCAGAATGTCCCAGACCGAGCGCATTCTTTGCATGGGAAAGTTTATTTTCCGCCAATCGGATATCTGACCAATACGGATCCCGGTCATCGAAGGTCATCAGCACATTCAAAAGCGAGTCACTACGCTTTATCCACTTCTCGGCAACCGTGTATCTCTCATTTTCCTGCAAGAATAAGACAACGTCGGTAACTCTTTTCATCGACGCGATGACAGCACCCGCATCCGCCAGCGCTGTCGACGCGTTGATAGAATAGGTATAGGCCTCTTCGGCCGTCTGCTCAGCCTCGTTCATCATCCTCAATTTAATCTGCGCGTCCATGATGACTCCGTAAAGTGTTGACAACAGGTCGACGCGATAGTAATAGTAGTAGTCATCAATCTTCTTGACGGGTTCTATGGCTTTCGTTGCCGTCTGCAGCGCCTCCTCGTTGTGATTCTGCAAGCTTTGCAATAAGGCCAGATGCGCTACACAGAAATAGTAGGCTACGCTGTCCTTGCCGTGGTTGGGCATACCATTTTCCTCTGCGAGGGCCTCTTTAAGAACTTCCATGGCTTTCTGCGCATCGCCCTGATTCTCAGCCATGCCATAGTAGACAACAGCTCTCTTCCAGATGGAGATGTAGCCGATATCATACAGACTGTCGGTCACAGCCAAAAGCCGTTCTTCCCCAAACTCGCTGGCTTTACTGAGCATAGAATCAGCCTTGAAACCTTGATCCCTTCTGACTATAATCTCATAGTCGTCGTTTTGGCATGACGACATGGAGATTGACAGTACAACGGTCAATGCGACGACCGCCATCAATGCCAGGAATAGTCTTCTCATAGATAATTGGTTTGATAATTAGAATTTGAAATTTTTCCTAACGCCTTGCCATTCGGGGAACTTCATCTTCAGGTATTCATCATCGAGAAAGAGGGCGGATTGGCCTACCTGACCTTTCAGCTGCCAGTCGAGCCACTTCACCACTGCCTTGGCATAGTTGCCGCCATATTTCTCGTAATAGGTGCCGCTATGGCCGTCTTTGGAATTGAGCATTGCCACAGGGATATTGTCGGCGATGCGCTCGTAATCCTTCTGGGCATTGGCGTATGCGATGTCACCCTGACCGCCAATCATATAGAACATCGGCTGGTGAAGGTTCTTCAGCAACTCCTTCGTGGTGCCCATCATCTCCATATCACCGATGCCTGAATTCAGCATCACACAGGTCTTGATGCGGGGATCGTAGGCCACACCCAGCACCTGGGCGCCACCACACGACTGACCCATGGCTGCCACATGATCGAGATCGAGGCAATGGTAATACTCTGAGCCTGCTTTGGCATTCTGCTCCGTGAGCCAGTCGAGCACTTCGAGCAACATCTTCGGATAGGTTCTGAATGGCTGTTCTGCCGGCTGTTTCTTGTTTTTCTTGGCTTTCTTGGCAGCCTCTTCGCGCTGCTTGGCCTGCTGCTCCTGCTGAGCCTTCCGCTCTTCAGCCGTCATCGGCAGGATCTTCTCGCCATTAGCCATAATCACCTCACCCTTGGTTTCGGGATAAGACGACCTGAGCACACCGCGCCACTGTGCCATCACGTCGGCCTCATCATACGGACCGATGGCAGCAGCCACATAGCCGTAGGAGGCCACCTCGCTCAACAACAGGCGCATCTCTACATTGTGGTTGAAGCAGGCACCGTTGGCATAGACAATCACGGGCAGGCAGCCCTGCTTGGCTACCACCTCTTTCAGGTTCTGAGGACGGTACACCGTGAAGCCCGGACAGGAGGCATCGCCTACCACTTCCGACTTGAACGGACCTGTACCACCTTCTTCCACCACTTGTCTTTGAGCTGTCTGGGCATTCGTCAGCCCCACACTTGCAGCGACCATCATCGCCGTCATGAATAATTTCTTCATATCAATTATAGTTTTATGATTCATCCGGCAAAAGTACNNTGTTATTTCCGAAAAAAAAACTATCTTTGTAGCCAAATAAGAGAAAAAGATGAAAAGATTATTGACTGCTTGTATCGTATGCTTCCTCGTGACGGGGTTTGCCAGCGGGCAACAGAAGAACTCTATAATTAACAATGTTGCGCCATGTGGCCCTGTGCCAACAGAAAACCAGTTGCGATGGCAGGATATGGAAATGTATGCGTTCATCCACTACTCGTTGAATACGTATACTGACCAGGAATGGGGATTCGGCAACGAAGACCCAAAGTTGTTCAATCCCTCCGACCTCGACTGTCGGCAGTGGGCACGAGTCTGCAAACAGGCTGGTATGCGGGGCATCATCTTTACGGCTAAACATCACTGCGGCTTCTGCATGTGGCCCTCGAAGTATACGGAGTATTCTGTCAAGAACTCGCCATGGAAAAACGGTCAGGGCGATGTGGTGCGCGAGCTCGCCGATGCCTGTCGCGAGGAAGGACTGGAGTTCGCCGTATATCTCTCACCTTGGGACAGAAACCATGCTGAATATGGACGGCCAGAGTACGTCACCTATTTCCGCAACCAATTGCGCGAGTTGCTGACGAACTACGGCGATATCTTCGAAGTGTGGTTTGACGGAGCCAATGGTGGCGACGGCTGGTATGGTGGGGCCAACGAGACGCGCAAGATAGACCGCACGACCTACTACGAGTGGCCCGAGACCTACCGCATGATCCGCGAACTGCAGCCTAAGTGTCTTATTTGGAACGATGGCAGCGACCGTGGTGATCTGCGCTGGGTGGGCACCGAGGCAGGTAATATCGGTGAAACCAACTGGAGCCTGCTGAACCACGACGGCGAGGTGACCTGGCCTATGCTGCACTACGGTCTGGAAGACGGCGACTCATGGGTGCCAGGCGAGACGAATACGAGTATCCGTCCGGGCTGGTTCTACCACGATACTGAGAACGAGCATGTGAAAAGCCTGTCGAAACTAATGGACACCTATTATAAAAGTGTAGGGCGTAACTCAACGCTGCTGTTGAACTTCCCCATTGCTCCCAACGGGCGTATCCATCCTACGGATAGCCTGCGAGGTATTGCGTTCAACAAGATGATTCAGGAGGTATTTAAGACCGATCTCGCCCAAGAAGCAAAGAAAAAGACGCAGGGTTTAGAGACCATCATCACCTTCAAACAACCCACGGCTTTCAATCGTTTTGTAGCTGAGGAGAATATCCGTTATGGTCAGCGTGTGAAGAAATTCTCGCTGGAGGCTGAGGTTGATGGGGAGTGGGTGCCCTTGAAGGATGAACTCGTAGAGAATGGCGACGGTCTGACCACTATCGGACATCGTCGCATCATCTGCTTTCCTACAGTCAAAGCGACAAGTCTGCGCTTCACAATCACTGACGCTAAGTGCAAACCGATTATCAAACGCACTTCCGTCTATCAGGCTCCTGAACTGACCACCGACATCCCTGATAGCGGCGAGAAGCGCAGCAGCAGTCTCCACTATTTCTTCAGCAATCCCAAACAGATGATGATAGATTGGGACACGGAACAGACCATCACCTCGTTCCGCTATCTGCCTCCGCAGAATTCCAAGGAGGGTATCGTTACTCACTACACTCTCTGGGCATCCACCAATTGGGCAGACTGGACGAAAGTGGCCTCGGGCGAGTTCTCGAACATCGTCAATAACCCCATCTGGCAAACCATTAAGTTCGCACCCGTCAAAGCCAAGATCCTCCGATTGGATGCCGACCGCCTGGCTGATGGTGAAAGAATGGCGTTCAGTGATTTCGAAGTAGTAACTCAATAAATAAAACATCATAACTAACAAAATGAAGAAAATCGCTATTCTCTCTTTCGCTCTCTGTGCTTGGATAAGCACTATGGCTCAATCCACATCAACGCTATTCGACAAGGGTTGGCAGTTTACGCGCAAGGGAAAGACCACCACGGTGGACTTGCCCCACGACTGGGATATTTACGAGGCGCCTAATCCATCGACTGGTGCAACGGGCACTGGTGGCGGTTGGTATCCTGGCGGTAAGGGCGAATACCGTAAGACATTCAAAACGCCCGATGCTGAGGTCGTAAGGCTCCACTTCGAAGGCGTTTACCAGAAAGCGGAAGTTTTTATCAACGGGCAAAAGGCAGGACAACATGCCTATGGCTACACACCCTTCACAGTCGACATCACCCCATATTTATATAAGAATAAGCGCGACAATGAAGTGGTGGTCAAGGTGAACAACTCTGAGCAGCCCAATTGCCGTTGGTATTCTGGCTCAGGCATCTACCGACACGTATGGCTGCTGACGATGCCCGCGATGTATATCGCTGAGAACAGTGTCGCCATCACGACACCCGAGGTCAGCAACAAGCAGGCAAAGGTCGATATACAAATATCGATTGTAAACGAGGTGAAACGCCCTTGTCAGATTGACGATGTCGAAGTATCCTTCAAGGGTGGGAACTTCACTATGACGCCACAATCAGAAGAGATGAAGCGGATATTTAAGGAGAAGTACAGCTCCTTTAATAGCACCGGGTCAGCTCTCTGCGGCATGAGTTTCACCATTGATCAGCCCCGTCTTTGGTCACCTGACGATCCCTATCTCTATGAGGCCACCGTCAAACTGAAGGAGAAAGGACAAGTCATCGACGAGAAAACGATGAAGTTCGGCATCCGTTCGTTTTCCTTCGATGCTAAGAAGGGCTTTGTCCTCAACGGCAAGCCGCTATTGATCAATGGCGCCTGCGTGCATCACGACGATGGTGTTTTAGGGGCAATGGCCTTCGATGCTGCTGAGATCCGTAAGGTGAAGCTGATGAAAGAAGCCGGCTTCAATCTGATCCGTACCTCGCATAATCCTACAACACGCGCATTCCTCGATGCCTGCGACTCTCTGGGCATGTTGGTGATCGGTGAGGCCTTCGATGGCTGGCGAACAGCGAAGACCCCCTACGATTACTCTACCCTCATCGACTCCTGCTATCGTCAGGATATCTTCGCCATGGTGCTGCGCGACCGCAACCATCCCTGCATTATCTCGTGGAGCATCGGCAACGAGGTCATCGAACGCAAGGATATCCGTGTGATTACCACCGCCCGTCAACTGAAACAGGCCATCCTGCAGATGGATAACACGCGCCCTGTGACAGAGGCGCTTTGTGCCTGGGACAGAGATTGGGAAATCTACGACCCACATGCTGAAGTGCTCGATGTGGTGGGCTATAACTATATGATTTTCAAACACAAGACCGACCACGAGCGCGACCCCAAACGTATCATGTGGCAGACGGAGAGCTACCCTCGCGATGCTTTCAAGAACTGGGCACTGGTGCAAGACTATCCCTACATAGTAGGCGACATCGTCTGGACGGGCCTCGACTATCTGGGTGAGAGCGGTATCGGACGCTATTACTACGAGGGTGAACGACCAGGTGAACACTATGTCGATGGTGGCCAACCCGACTGGCACGGTGCCTATTGCGGTGATGTGGACATCACGGGTTGGCGCAAGCCTATCAGTCACTATCACGAGATGTTGTGGAAAACCACCGTGGACATGCCAGAGCACGAATGGAAGGATGGCCAGATGAGTTCCACGCCAATAGAAGATGATGGTTTATATATAGCCGTAAAGGAGCCTGATGGCTATCACGGAAAGATTCATCAGACCGCTTGGAGCGTATGGCCTACATGGGAATCGTGGAACTGGGCTGGCAGTCGCGACCCGAAGGGCGCAATTGTTTCATCCTGGGAAGGAAAACCTATCGAGGTGGAAGTCTACACGAAGGATCCACAAGTTAAGCTCTTCCTCAACGACAAGCTCATCGATACCAAGAATGTCAATCGTTCTACGGAGTTCAAAGCCGTCTTTTCCGTGCCTTACGAAACAGGAACACTACGTGCTGAAACTTGTTGGGGACGCATCAAAACACTCAGTACTGCAGGTGAGCCCGCTCGTCTGCGCCTCACCCCTGACCGCAGCGTTATTACTGCCGACGGACAGGACCTGTCGTATATCATTGTCGAGGTGGTTGACAGCAAGGGCAACGTCTGCCCTGATGCTGCCATTCCCTGCGAGGCTATCGTGAAAGGACAGGGTACGCTGCTATCATTTGCCTCGGCCGACCTGAAGGATCGCGAGCCTTACACCTCACCTAAGGTCACTACTTGGAAAGGACGTGCCCTGCTGGTGGTACGTAGCACGCAGAAGAAAGGCAACGCGCAGGTCAGCATCAAGAGTACATTACCCACATCAACTATCACCATAAAGAGTAAATAATGAAAAAAGTCCTCGTTTTTTTAGCCTCAGTATTAGCTATAACNNGTATTAGCTATAACAGCACAAGCCCAGAACGACTGGGAGAATCCGGCTGTGCTAGGCATCAATAAACTTCCATATCACGCAACATTGCAACTGCCATCGAAATGGAAGACGTGTAAGGAAATCGTTAGTCTCGACGGCCAGTGGCTGTTCCATTGGTCGAAGGACCCGGATTCGCGGCCCGCTGATTTTTATCGTGAGGACTTTGACGTGAGCCAGTGGGATAAGATCACCGTGCCTGGTAACTGGCAGTTGCAGGGCTTCGGCAAACCCATCTATGTCAACATGCAGTATCCGTTCCATCGCGACCGGCCCAGTGTGACGGGCGAACCCAATAAGGACTGGTACGCCTACGACCATCGCAACCCCGTGGGGTCGTATGTCACGTTTGTCGATGTGACGAAAGAGATGCTCACAAAGAATCTGATTCTGCACTTCGGTGGCGTCCATTCAGCCTTCTACGTCTGGATGAATGGTCAGAAGGTGGGCTATAGCCAGAACTCCATGTCGCCGGCAGAGTTCGATGTGACGAAATACATGCGCGAGGGCAAGAACAAACTCGCTGTGGAGGTCTATCGCTGGAGCGATGGCAGTTATCTGGAATGTCAGGACATGTGGCGCTTGAGTGGTATCTTCCGCGAGGTGCAGCTGTGGGTGCGCCCATTGGTTCATATCGCCGACTATAAGGTAGAAGCGATACCCAATCAAGACTTCTCAAAGTTCACCGTCAAGGCAAAGATCGCTGTCTGCAATACTGGCAAAAAAACTGCCAAAAACCTCTTGGCACAATTGATGATTGCCTGCCCTGAACTTAATGGTGTCAATACCAATTCAAGCCATCATAATGTTACCAACTGCCGTATTCCCAAACTTCGTGCAGGCGATACGACAACTGTCGAACTCACTTTCCCATACGAAAGTTCCCCACGCCTATGGTCGGCTGAAAAGCCCTGGCTCTATCCCTACACCGTGCAGCTGCTTGGCATGAAAGACAGTAAGGACGACGAGGCATTCGAAAACCACTTGGGCGTAAAGCGTGTGGAGTGCGTGGGCGAGGTGTTTAAGATCAATGGCAAGAACGTGAAGCTACGAGGTGTGAACCGTCACGACCACCATCCTGTAACGGGGCGCTACGTGGATAATGCCACCTACGAGCAGGACCTCCGCCTGATGAAGCAGGCCAATATCAACTTCCTGCGCACCTCGCATTATCCTGACCGTGAATACCTTTATGAACTCTGTGACCGTTGGGGCATATATGTCATGGACGAAGCCAATCAGGAGAGTCACGGCTATGGCTATGCCAATAAGGTGATGGGCGAGGATCCGGAATGGAAGGATGCCCACGTGGATCGTGCTGTTTCATTGGTGCAGCGCGACAAGAACCATCCGAGTGTCATCTTCTGGAGCCTTGGCAACGAAGGAGGGGTAGGTCCGAATCTGAAAGCGATGCGCGAGGCTGTCGTCGCTCTCGACACGATTGCCCTACCTTTCTGCGATACAGATAGAAGTCAAAGCGATATCTATGATGACGGTTATCTGACACCCGACAGATTGAGAACAGAGGCTCAGAAGGTTTCCGATCGTCCCTTTATGATGCGCGAATATGCCCACGCCATGGGCAACTCGATGGGCAACTTCCAAGAGTATTGGGACGTCATCTATGCTGACAGCAGTATTTGTGGTGCTGCCATCTGGGACTGGGTAGACCAAGGACTGCTGAAAAAGGAGAATGGAATAGAATACTGGGCATACGGTGGTGACTTTGGCGACAAGCCCAACGATGGTCCCTTCTGCATCAATGGCTTGATAGCCCCAGATCGTAAGCCCCATCCACATTATTACGAGGTGCAGCACGTCTACCAGCCGCTGACATTTGTCAGGGAGTCCGACGGGAACATCCGCATCATCAACCGCGACAGTTTTACTGACCCCAGCGAATATGACATCACCTGCGACACAGTCACCATCGATGGGGAATGTCTGTTGAACGTGGCCGCCCGCCTAAAGGAGGACAAGCCTTGGGCAAAGAAAGGCTTTGCCGTTGCCAGCGAGCAGTTTGTGATCACTCCCTATGTTTTCCCTGAGACTGTCATGTCCACAGCCAAAGTACCAAAGAATATCGTCATCGAAGGAAATGTTCTCAGATCGTGGATTGTCGATGGCCGTGAGATGCTGCAGGCTCCCCTCGAGCCCTACTTCTGGAAACCCGAAAACGACAACCAGCATGCAGCCCGTTTCGCCGAGCGCACCGCTGTGTGGAGGGAAGCAAGCGATGTCACAGTGAACTACACCATCATCGATGAACGCAGTATCAAGGTCGAAATAGACTACCATCCCACAGGTACTAACCAGCCCGTGATGCCCAAGTTTGGTATGCGCATGCGCCTTCCTGCCGACTACACCAACATAGAATACTATGGCCGAGGCCCCTGGGAGAACTATCCTGACCGCAAGCGTAGTGCCTTCTTAGGTCGTTACAAGATGCCGCTCTCAGAATTCGAGACGGAATATATCCATCCGCAGGACAACAGCTGTCGCACAGATGTGCGTTGGTTCAACATTGCTAATGGAAAGAACACCCTTCGCGTCGAAGGCCTCCAGCCCCTCTGTATCCGCGTCTGGGACTATGGCGAGGAGGATTTAGAACCTGCCAAGCATCCCCACAAGATCCTGCGAGGACGTTTTGTCAATCTCAATATCGATCTAAACGTCCACGGTGTCGGGGGTGTTGATACTTGGGGCCAGCGTACACTACCCCAATACACGATCGATGGTAACAAACCCTACCACTATGCCTTTATCCTGAGTTGGATTCTCCCAACTTTTTAGGCGTCGTACATTCGTTGACCAGATAGACGATGCTCATATACGGAATGCCTGTGTTCGTCTCCAGACCGATTTCGCAGGTACGGCTATTCGAGTAGCCCACCTCGATGTGGTTGGCCTCGATTTGCGGACGGAGCTTGCGAAGGCCGAACTTGTTCAGCTCTGGGAACGTAAAGCCTCTGTCGCCAGCAAAGCCGCAACAGCCCACGCCCTCAGGCAGGAAGACTTTCGTGGAACACATCTTGGCGAGATTGATGAGATCGTCGGCCACACCCATCTGTCGCGTAGAACAGGTGATATGCAAGGCAAGGGGACGGTCTATCGGATGGAAGTCGAGACGATCCACGAGATAGGTCATGATGAACTCTGCAGGCTCGTAGAGTTTCATCTTCTTCATCACCTTCTTCATACGGTGCAGACAAGGACTCTGGGCGCAGAGCACAGGATACTTACCCTGTTCGGAGGCTTTCCAAAGGGCGGCTTCCAGTTCAGCACTCTTACGGTCAGCAATGTCGAGCATACCCTTCGACTCCCAGATCTGTCCGCAGCACATCTTCTCCATGCCTTCCGGGAAGATCACCTCGTAGCCGGCCTTTGCCATCAGTTGGATGACTTCATCCACAAGGTCGTGGATCTTACCGCCTTGCTTCGACTGGCCCATCGTCTGATTGATACAGCTGGGGAAATAGACGACCTTCAAAGGCGAATGCTCTTCCTTTTTCTGAGGAATCGACTTCTCGATGATGAATTGCGTGAGGTCGGATTTCTTGGGCTGGCGTTTCTTCTTGGGCATCGCCGTTGTCCAAAGCGGCATACCCATCTTATTCATCGTCCGACAGACAGTCGTCATCAGCTTAGGTCCGAGGGTGACATGAGCCGCATGAGCCACATCAAGCACCACGCGCAGGCCCGACTTGATGCCTGCCATGTGGTTGGCAGCAAACTCTCCCACCTGATAGCCCAACGTACTACGGTTCATATCCAACTGACGGATGATATGGGTCAGCTCGCCTGTGTTGATCTTCATCGGACAGGAGGTGGAGCAGAGGCCATCCGTTGCGCAGGTCTGGTCACCATAATATTTATATTGCTTGCGCAGCGTGGCAGCCCGCTCGGGATTTTCACCCGTTGCCTCAAGATAGCAGATCTCTCGCTGTACAGCGATTCGCATACGACTCGATAGCGTGAGTCCGCACGACATACAGTTTACCTCGCAGAAACCGCATTCGATACACTTGTTGGCACGCTTTACCTGTTCGACGGTCTCCTTTGCTGTCGAGAGCTTGGGATCCATCAGGTAATGTCCGCCATCAGGAATGCTCTTGAAATCGTAGTCGAGCACAGGCAACGGCTTCAGACACTTGATAAAGCACTCCGGATCGTCGTTGAAGATGACACCCTGGTTCAACAGGCCCTCCGGATCGAAGATGGTCTTCAGCTCCTTCATCACCTCATAGGCCTTCTCACGCCACTCGTACTTCACGAAAGGCGCCATATTGCGACCTGTACCATGCTCAGCCTTCAGCGAGCCGTCATACTCTTCCACTACCAGCTTGGCCACGTCGCGCATCATCTCTGCATAGCGGTCTACCTCAGCCTTCTCAGCAAAACTCTGGTTCAGGATGAAGTGGTAGTTGCCCTCGAAGGCGTGACCATAGATACAGGCATCGTCATAGCCGTGATCAGCAATCAGCTTCTGAAGCTTGACGGTGGCCTCAGGTAGACACTCGATGGGGAAGGCGACGTCCTCGATAAGGCATGAGGTGCCAATAGGACGGGTGCCACCCACACTTGGGAAGATGCCCGAACGGATGGCCCAGTACTTGCCGTAGACAGCCGGATCCTCCGTAAACTCCGCAGGGATATACAGACGGAACTGACCCAGACATGCCTTGATCTTCTCGATCTTCTCGAGCAACTGCTCATGGGTGATGCCCTTGGTCTCTGTCAGGATAGCCGTAAGGTTATGGTAGTCGCCTGGTTCGACACCCTCGATCTTACCTGCGTCCACATCCTGTTTGTATTGCAGGAAAACAGGGTCGTCCACGGAGTTCAGCGACATATAGTCGAGCATCTCGGCACTCTTCACCATCAGGTTCTCAGCACTCATCTTCAGATCCTCGTCACCAGCCTTCAGCTTCTTCATGGCCACCACAGCCTCGCAACTCTCCTTCATGGTGAGGAAATACACCATGGCTGAGGCCTTGTACTTGTAGTCATAGAGTGTTTTCATCGTCACCTCCGAGAGGAAGGCGAGCGTACCCTCTGAACCTACCATCGAGTGGGCGATGATGTCGAAGGGATCATCATAGGCGATGAGGGGTCGCAGATTGAGGCCCGTCACGTTCTTAATAGAATATTTGGTACGTATTCGCGAGGCCAGTTCCTCGTCAGCACGAACCTTGTCGCGTAACGCCTCTATCTTGGCCAGGAACTCAGGATGGGTCCTGCGGAAAGCTTCACGGCTCTCTTCGCTTCCTGTGTCGAGGATAGTGCCATCTGTAAGGATGATACGGGCCGAGACCATCATTCGGTCGCTGTTGGCATGCACGCCACAGTTCATGCCCGAGGCATTGTTGATCACGATACCACCCACCATCGCACTACCTATTGAAGCAGGATCTGGCGGGAACACGCGACCATAGGGTTTCAGAATCTCATTCACACGAGCACCCACAATACCAGGCTGCAGCTTGATGGTGTCCTGATTCTCGCCGATTTCATACTTCTCCCAATGCTTGCCTGCCACGATGAGCACAGAGTCTGTACAACTCTGTCCGCTCAACGAGGTACCGGCTGCACGGAAGGTAAAGGGCAGTTTGTGCTTCTGACAAGCCTTCACGATCTTTGAGATCTCCGCTTCGCCATCGCTACGGATGACGACTTTCGGAATCTGACGATAGAAACTGGCATCGGTTCCCCATCCGAGGGTACGAAGCTCATCGGTATAAATGCGGTCAGACGGCAGGAATTGTCTGAGGTCTGACAAAAACTGATCGATCATCATAGCGGTAGTGAATTAAATAACGTGGAGACCGAGGAATACCATCAGTCCGTTCATCAGGATCCAGAAGATGGCGAATGGCATCGTTTTGCGCATGATGTCACCATCCTGACCTTCCATATCACAGGCAGCTGTCGCAATCGCTATCGACTGTGGCGAGAGCAGTTTACCGCCCTCAGAACCGGCACAGTTGGCTGCGGCGAGCCAGTTGGTCTCATTACCGCTCACGCCGAAGAACGTGCTCTGATTCACCAGTCCGAGGTCGCTGGCAGCTGTGGCTTGAAGTTTACCAAAGAGGATATTGGCATTGGTGGCACTACCCGTTACGAAGGTGCCGATAGAGCCAATCAGCGGTGCAAAGAACGGGAAGGCTGCGCCTGTCAGCATGACGAGACCCTTGGCAATGTCGTTGGTCATACCCGTATTGTTCATCAGCATAGCCATCGCCACGAGGCAGCAGATGGTCACAACTGTCTTCTGAAGGTTGAGGGTGGTCTTCCCCAACAGTTTCATCAGCTTGCCGAAGCTCAGACCCTGTATCAGACCACCTATCACGGCACCCAGGAAAATCATCAGACCGGCATTCGAGAGCCAGCCAAACTTAAAGGTGTTGCCAATAACGGGCAGGTCGAACTTGGTAACCAGCGTGCTGTTCAACAGCTCGTTGATGGGCGGCACAATCTTGCTCGAAATGAGGATGAAGAAAATGATCAGACCATAGACACTCCAGGCCTTGAGGGTCTTCGCGAGGCCGAAGGTCTTATGCTCCACCTTCACCGTATCTGCAGCACTTTCCTTCTTAATGAAAAGTTTGTTGTAGATCAGCATCGCGATGATGGCTGCCACAGAACCAAGGATGGCTGGTGTCTCCGGGCCGATGAAATGGGCACAGCAGAACTGCACGATGATAGAGAAGGTTCCCACGAACAGAGCTATCGTGATGTTCTTCACAATCTTCGTCTTATCTGTCATCATCAGAATCAGGAACGGGGTGATGAAGAACATCAGCGAGAGTTGCAGGATGATAAACGTGGCCACCTCGCAGAGTTCCTCAGGTGTCGCCACACCGCTGGCAGCCACCTGGTTGGCAAGCGTCGTGGCAGGCAGACCTACAGCGCCAAAGCCCACGGCCACCGTATTTGCCACCAGACAGATGACAGCTGAGAACATAGGCTTGAAACCCAGTCCGATAAGGATGGCAGCAGGGATAGCCACAGCCGTTCCAAAGCCCGCCATACCTTCGAGCACACCACCCAGACCCCATGTCAGCAGCAGCACCAGCAGACCCTTGTCGGAAGTCATCTGGATAAACTGTGTCTTGATGGTCTCTATCTCCTTCGTCTCACAAAGGATATTGTAGCTGAAGATGGCACAGATAATAATCAGGATGATGGGGAAGCACGCCTTGAGGAATCCTTCAATCACCGACCACAGGGTGATACCATAAATCGAGAGGCCTGTATATTTCTCAGGAATGATGCCCATAACGGGTACAGTAAACAGAGCCAGGAGGATTGTTACGACAAGCGTGATGATTGCACTCTTGTAGCCAGACACTTTAAAGCCCATCATCAGAACGATGAGCAATAGAATTGGAATAACAGATACTAATGCTGTCATAGGGTTCTAGTTATTAATGATTATTATATAAGATTTGGCGACAAATATACGAATTTTTCCTGAAACCACCAAATTTTCAGGCATAATAATTCGTAATGACCCGTTTTCGTCGTCAGATTGTTTCTGTAGACTGGTGTTGCTCAATATATACGGAAGGCGAAACACCAAACTGCTTGCGGAAGACAGTAGAGAAGTGGGCCACGTTGCTGAAGCCGACAGCATAGGCCACCTGCGTCACGTTGATCTTCTGTTCCTTCAACAGTCTCACGGCCTGTTCAAGGCGGATATTGCGGATGAACTCACTCACGGGAAGGCCTGTCAGTTCCTTCATCTTACGATGGAGCTGGGCACGACTGATACCAACCTCACGCGTCAGCATGTCGACATTGAAGTCGCTGTCGGAGAGGTGGTCGTTCACGGCCTTCATGATGCGTTCCATCAAGAGTTCGTCGTTGCCCTTCACTTCCTTCTCCACCAGTTTTTCCTTCTGCTGCTGGGCACCGGAGAACTTTCCTTTCAGGTGGAGCGACTTACTGATGAGGTTGTTGATGACCACATGCAGCTCGTCCATGTCGAAAGGCTTGGCCAGATAGGCATCGGCTCCCTTCTCAAGACCTTCCAAGCGATTGGCGACATCGGCCTTCGATGTCAGCATCACCACAGGCACATGACTGATATTCATATTGGTCTTTACCATACGGAGGAAGGTGAAGCCGTCCATCTCGGGCATCATCACGTCGCTCACCACCAGGTCGAACGGCTTATCGCGCTCTGCACCTAACAGGCAGCGCAGGGCCTCGCGGGCACCCGTCACAGCGGTGATATGATAATAGGCACCCAGTTCTTGTGTGATATACCTGCCGATCTCCACATCGTCGTCGACCACAAGTATACGATGGTTCGTCTGGGGTTTCGTGCGGGAGCTCTTCTCAATGGGATCGACCACCTCCAATTCCTCCTTCGTAAAGTGACTGTTGCCCAAAGGCAGACTCACAGTAAAGATGCTACCTGAGGAGTCTGTACGGTTCTCGGCCGTGATTGTGCCATGATGCATGGAGACAATCATCTTACAGAGGTTCAGGCCGATGCCAGTGCCCTCGATATGCAACGAGCGCGAGGTGCTGCCCTGATAGAAACGGTCGAAGATCTTGTTAACATCGCCTTTGATGCCCATACCGTTGTCGATGACTTTCAATTCTACCGTGTTGTGATCCGTCTGGTCGATGCGCACTTCAATCGCTCCGCCGTCGTAGGTGTATTTGAAGGCATTCGACATCAGATTGTCGATCACCTTGTCAAACTGGTTGCGATCCACCCACACGTCCAAACGGTCCATGGCTGGAACATAGGTCAGCGAGAGACCACGCTCGTTGGCTGTATACTCATACGACTTGAGGATATTGCCCACATACTGCACGATATCAGTCTCCTGACAATGGATCTTCATCTGCTGCTTGTCGATCTTGCGGATATCGAGTATCTGGTTAACAAGGTTCTGGATACGGCTGGCGTTGTGCTCGATGGTTTTCAACTCCTCCTTCACATCCTCACCCAGATTCTTCCGCAATAGCTTATGCAACGGACTCATGATGAGTGTCAGCGGTGAACGGATGTCGTGAGTGGCATTGATCAGGAACTTCATCTTGTCCTCGTCGAGCTGCTGACTGCGCTTGCGGAGATAGAACCACACGATAAAGCCGATGATGGCTGCTGCCAAGGCACAATATAACAGATAAGCCCACGAAGACTGATACCAGGGTGCCCTGACGATGATATGGTAGACTTGCGGCTCTGTATATACGCCGTTGTCGTAGGCACGCACCTCCATCGCGTATGAACCTGGCTGCAGGTGATGGAAGGACACCACATTATGGCCTGTCACAGTACGCGTCCAGTCCTTGGCACCATTCAAACGGTATTCGTAAATCACATTCTCCGCATTCGAGTAGTTCAGTAGCGAAAACTCCATTGTAAAGGTATTGTCGATATACGAAAGCTCAAAGCGGTCACTCCCCATAACGGGCGTATCGCCTACATAGAGGCCTGTCAGCTGTACTTTCTCCTGACTGGGCCGGTAATGCCGCATATCGTCAGGCACAAACGAGGTAAGGCCGTCGCTAAATCCGAACCAGATACGATCGCCATCGGTATGCATCGCCACGCCGTTGATATATTCGCGGCTGGCCAGTCCATTGCCGTGCAGATAACCCACAAACTGTTTTTCGTCGCGTTTGTATTGCCAGATGCCCATCGTCGTGCTGTACCAGATATCGCCCGAACGGTCCTCGACGATGCCACACACCACCTTATTGTCGATGACCTCCGCTCCAGGGAACGGAACAGCCTTTTTCTCCTTGGTATCATAGTAAAAGAGTCCGTTGCTCGTTCCTATCAGGAAATGATGGTCACGCGTCTCACAGACTGCCTCCACAGCATTATAGTCGAGCAGCACCTCCCAACTGTAAGGATGGAAATGGTCTCCCTCGGGGTCATAGCAGTTGATGCCCGAGGCGGTACAAATCCATATGACGCCCCGGCTATCGGTATAAAGACTTGACACCCAATCGTTATGCAGCCGTCCGCGTGGTGAGGCCTTATCACGCATCGAGAACATCTTCACCTCATTAGTCGCGATATTGAACACACCAAAGCCTTCGCCAAAGAGCGAGAAAAAGAGGTGTCCCTTGCTATCGTCGGTCATTGCGTTGATGAAACCGTTATTAAAGGCAGCCTTTTTCTGAGAGCTGCCCGTCAGTGGGTTGTAGGCATAGAGGGCGCCGTTGGTGCCTATCCAATAGCGGCCTGCCTTGTCGCGGTATATCAGATAAGTGCCTTCAGGCGAAGCAGGATGTGCCACCACGCGGCCCTTCTCGTTCATGCCGAAGATACCGTTGTTCTGCACAGCACACCATGTGATGCCATTCTCACCCTCACAGGCTGACGTCAGGGCACCACCAGTTCGCATGTGCAGGTCGGCGAATTTCCAACTGCGGAACAGAGGCTCCTGTTGGGGCAGCATCAGCAGACCACGTTTCTGACAACCCACCCAGAGGTTGTTCTGGTTGTCCTCGAAAAGTGCCCACACATTCGAGGTACTCAGGTCGAACATCGCACTCTGGTATTCGTATTTCCTGAGTTTTCGCTCCCCGCGCGGCATCCAGCAGAGACCACTACCGATGGTGCCCACAAACAGGTTGTCGTGGCGGTCGGTGATGGCCATGCGGAAAAACTGTTCGTTGCCGCCAATCTCCGACAGGTCGAAATAGTGGTCATACATTTGGCCGTCTCTGAAATAGAGCAGTCCATGGATACAGGCCATCAGCACACCACCCTCGTATTCGATGATGCTTGTCACAGTTCCATAGGGCGATTCGTAGGTGTCAATCCTGCCGTTGGGAACACGCCGGTTGATCGTACTGCCATACCCAGATTTCCAGAAATTACCCTCGCTGTCAATCAGGATATGACTGAAATAGTTGTTGTCGCTTTTGGCATAGCCCTCGAGAAGCTCTGATTTCAGGGTCTTTGTGTCCAGGCGGAAGAGTCCATAACCTGCTGTTCCTACCAACAGATGGTCATCATCCTCCTGTATAATATGATTAATACGCGGCAGGGCCTTGGCACCCTCCAGTTTGATATGCTCGAACTGGTCGTTGTCGCGGTTATAGCGATCCAATCCCATGTGGGTTCCCACCCAGAGGTTGTCATCGGCATCGCTGAAGAGGCAAGAAATGACGTTACTGACAATGGAATTGGGCTTAGCCGTCTCATGCAAATAGGTGGTAAAGCGATAGCCGTCGTATTTGTTCAGTCCGTATTCCGTACCCACCCAAATATAGCCGGTCTTATCCTGGCAGATGCTTGTGACCTGGTTACTCGATAGTTTATCAGAGGTAAAAAACTGTTGTGTCTGACTCATAGAAATGAGACAGGTCATGAGACAGAGGGTCAGCAGAAGCGTTTTCTTCATTGTCGTCAGTTTTGATTCGGCTGCAAAGGTAGGAAGATTTGACGAAACTGATTATCGGTCTCGTTCTAATATGTTTTCTTTTTGTTACATTGTATGTCTCAGAGGTAAAAAATTCCCTCTGGGCCCATGTTAAACAGCAAATCGAGGATGGAGAGGTTGGGCAGGAAACCATGTTTCTGCTGATAGACCTGAAAATAGGGCTTGGGTTCGAAATCGGAATCTGGCAGCGGGTGCTTTGGGTTAATCGCCGAGCGGAAATCAATTTCGTTAATAGTTGATTGTTTATAGTTGATAGTTGATGAAACCTTCGGCTGGATATCTAACAACTCACACATTTTCTCACGGATGGCCTCGTTGAAGTCAAAGAGAGACTCCCAACGTTTTTCGAAGAAGGGCCGTATATCGTCCTGATAATACTCGAAGAAGGGCGACTCGCCATAGGCACTCACCAAGGCATTCCAATGCAGATGCCGCCAGTTGCCATGATCGCTGATCCTTACATCCCTGATGGTACCCTCCTTCTTTCCTTCTCGCCTTTCCACTGGCACCGTCAGTGCCTGGATGCCCTGCGTGGTGGCAATCAGACAACGGTTACGATAGGTCTGTTTCTGGAAACTCTCCCACAGCTCTATCTCCACCTCCTCATGGCGATACAGTTTCTGGTACCACTGGACAGGTCCGAAATAAGTCGTGCTTAGTAAGGCCTTCATTATGGTAGCAGCAGAACGCGGTCTTTCATATAACCCTTCCAAAAAGCAGCGGAAGGGTCGTGGTTGTAGAGTATCAGACAAGCACGGCCAATGATGCGTTCTTCAGGGATAAAACCCAACTGCCGACTGTCTGTGGCATTGTTACGTCCCAACGATTCCACCCAGTAATAGTCCTGATCGGCACAGTTCACGATGCCAGGAACAATCTTTCCAGAGATCGTATCCCCTGGCAAGGCGGCACAACGGCAGATGAGCATCTTGCCCAACGAGTCTTCAAATGCGATGAAATCGCCCTTTTTTACATCCTGGCGACAGATTCGGCCATAGTCGAAGAGACTCCCTTTCTCCCCTGTGCGCAAACCATAGCTCCAACGATTGACCACCACGTGGTCACCCGCTTGGAACCATGGCTCCAGGCCCTTGCCGTCGACGGTACAGACCGTCATCACCAAGGCCCGGAACGCCAGCATCACCACGAAAGCTGTGGCCAGAGCTATCAGGAATTTCAGGGAGTTACGCATTATTATTTTATATTATCCACAAACCTGAACAGTCTGCTCCAGCGGATACCGCCAAACCCATGCCTGTCGGGATCGCTGCTCCACCAAATGAAGATGGGCTTACCCACAATGTGATCCTCAGGCACGAAGCCCCAATAGCGGGAATCGAGCGAGTTGTGACGGTTGTCACCCATCATCCAATAGTAATCCATCTTGAAGGTATACTTCGTAGCCACCTCGCCATTGATGAAGATCTTGCCGTCCTTCACCATCAGGTCGTTGCCCTCGTAAGTACGGATGGGACGCTCATAAATAGCAATGTTATCGAGATTCAAGTCGATGGATTCGCCCTTTTTCGGAATCCAAACGGGTCCGTAGTTATCGCGTGTCCAGTGCAGATTGCCGTTCAGCGGGTAGATATCCCACTCCTCAGCCTCCGTGTTCAGTTCGATGCTCTCGGCATAGCCTTGTTTCTTCAGTTCGCCCACAGCCTGCTTCGTCAATGGCATATAGCCGAGGGTGTTCAGACTCATCAGGTCTTCCATCGTAATGCCCAACTCCTTCATCAGCTCATCAGGCAGGCGTTGCTTCAACTTCACATGATAGGTATACTGCACATTGTCAGGCTCCTTGTTGGCCTTACCGTCGAGGTAGACGATGCGGTCCTTGATCTGCAATGTCTGTCCAGGCAGACCCACACAACGCTTCACATAGTTCTCCCTGCGGTCGGCCGGACGGGTAATGATATCGCCAAATTCACCAAAGTTCTCGCTGATATACTGCCGCCCACCCTGATAGATGGTCTCGAAATATTTGCGACGTACCTCGCTGTCGAGCGAGTCCGGATTGGGACGCTGCGGATAGAGACGGTAGCCGATGTCATAACTAAGACGGTAGAAGTCCTGGGCCTGATACTGCGGTGCCGAGCAGAGCGTGTCGCCAGCAGGATAGTTGAACACCACGATGTCGTTGAGTTCCACGTTGCCGAAGCCCTTCACACGACGGTAGTCCCACTGCGGCCACTCGATATAACTCTTGACCTCAATCACGGGCAGGGTGTGCTGTGTCAACGGCATCGTCAACGGGGTCTGCGGGATACGGGGACCGTAGCTCACCTTCGACACGAAGAGGTAGTCACCCGTCAGCAGTGACTTCTCCAACGAACTCGATGGAATCACGTAATTCTGGAAGAAGAACTGGTTAATGAAGTAAACAGCCACCAAGGCAAATACCAAGGCGTCGACCCACGACATAATCCATTTTGTGGGACCTTCCGACTCCTTCCACCACTGCCACTTTATCTTCTTCGTGATGTAGACATCATAGATAAACGGGATGACCAGCAGGCCCCACCACGATTTCACCCATAACAAGAACAACAGATAGAGCACGAGCACCACAACAAACTTGGCCCACTGCTTCTTCATGTTCAGTTTTTCTTTCTTTTTTACCATTGCGCTTAGAATTTAAACATGTCTGAGATGGTCAGCAGCCCCTGATGCTCCTTCGTAAACTCCGCAGCCAGCACGGCGCCGAGGGCAAAGCCCTTACGCGAGTGGGCATCGTGGGTGATGGTAATCAGGTCGGCATCCGAATCATAACGGATGGTGTGGATGCCAGGCACCTCGCCACGACGGATATGATCCACGCGTAGATACTTCTTGTCCGTCGTATCCTCCTTCCAGGCCTCCTTGCGGTCGATGTTGTCCACAATCTCCTCAGCCAGCGTGATGGCAGTACCACTTGGATGGTCGAGCTTGTGTACATGGTGGGTCTCCTCCATCTCTACATCGTACTGCGGGAACTGGTTCATGATTTTGGCCAGATAACGGTTAACAGCCGAGAAGATGGCCACGCCGATTGAGAAGTTCGAGGCCCAGAACAGCGTCTTACCCTCGCTACAGGCCTTGCGCACGTCATCGCCATGCTCCGTCATCCAACCCGTCGAGCCAGAAACCACCTTCACACCCTTTTCCCAGGCTTTCAGATAGTTGCCGTAGGCAGCCTGCGGGGCAGTAAACTCAATGGCCACATCAGCCGATGCAAACTCAGGACTGTCGAAGTCCTGCTGATTATCAATGTCTATGATACTCACGATTTCATGACCACGGTCGATGGCAATCTGCTCAATCATCTTACCCATCTTTCCGTAGCCGATTAAAGCTATCTTCATGTCTCTAAACTATAAACTATAAACTCTAAACAAATAATCTTCGCTGCAAAGGTACGTAAAAAATCGCAAAACCTCTTCACTTTTTGCGATTTTTTCCCTATTTTCACCAAAAATACGTCAGCAGGAAGTGAGTGTTTCCTGATTTGTCACTTTCAGCACATAGCCTTTCTTGTAGAGCGCCTCAATGCTGACCGTCTCATCCGAACTGAGGGCACGGCGGAGATGAGAGATCTGTACATTCAGGGCCAGTGAGTTGGAATAGGAATCGTCGCCCCAAGCCTGTATCAAGATTTTCTCTCTCGTCACCATCTCGTTGGGAGTCTGGCATAGCATGTGCAGTATTTCCGCCTGTCGCGAGGTGAGGATGACACGCTCTTGTTTATGTCGCAGTTCGTTGAGTTCATAGTAGAAATCGGTATGTCCGATGTGGATGCCATTCTCTGGCTTCGATGGTTCTGTAGGCGGCTGTTTCAACTCAAGCACCATGTTCTTCAGGAACTCATGCCGCAGACCGTCTATGCGTCGCTGAATGAGGATGGTCTTCAGTTGATAGGTCAGGCAGACGGCCAGAACAATAAGCAACAATCCACTGCCCAGCAGTGGCCATACCATCCCCAGTAGCATTGGCTTGATGGGGATATCGACATTGAATTCTACCCCCTGACGAAACAAGGGATTGTGGGAATAGATGACGGTGATGGTCTTCCTGAAGAAACCAGAGACGGAATAGATGGCTGGATAGTAGAGCGTGCTGTATTCTGAATAGGTGAGATTGTGCATCTTGCCATATCCCTTTGTCTGCAGCATGGAATCGACTACAGATGGATTGAACGCCGCCGTCAGGGCTACGTCGGCATAGTCGATTACCATATGGCACTTCAGTTCGGTTAGTCCTCTCAGATAGGTTATGATGCACTTTTCTTTATAATTAGCTTTCAGGGAGTCCATGCTCCGTATGAAACTCCTGTCGTCATTGCCGTCATAATACGTAGGCAACACTTCAATATATGGCCATTTCAGTGTGTCCTTGTCGTTTTCGTCTCTGTCTTGAATCTTGAATTTCAACACATTGTACGATATATAAGGATGGTGTTCCTTCCTGGCTTCCTTGATATACTTTCGGCGTGATGCCTGCCGGATGTTGAACTCCTGATTAAGAATGCTGTCGCAGTCGGTCTTGAACGCCTTAAACTGCTCTTCGGTGGAATAGCTATACCTGTCTCTTATNNTAGCTATACTGCTTGGTAATCCAGTAGCAGTTAATCGCGAAGATGAGTGCCATAGTCACGATACTCAACAACCAAACGATTCTGATTCTTTTATCCATTGCTTGTAGATTTTTGTTGCAAAGATAGTTATTTATTCCCGAAAAAAGTCCGATTCCATCGGAAAGAAATAAAATAGTAATAATTCAGCCCATGCAGATTTGCAATTGCGTAATAAATTCAAAAAGGTGTGTTGTGCGGAAAGGACTACTTTTGCAACATGAAACCCATCAAACGATTGATTATGAACAAGTGGACATTACTCGTGGCAGCAGCCACCTTCGCACTGGGTGCTACAGCTCAGCAGCCCAACAAATCAAAAGACAAGGTGATTGACCAGGTAAAATATCGGGTTACCTACCGTATGTCGGTCACCACCGATACCACCCGCACACCACAAACCTGGCGGAAGCACATGATGCTACTCGACATCGGCGACCACCTCTCAAAGTTCTATGACTACAATACGTGGCAAACCGACTCCGCCCGGCAGGCCAATCCTAACGATGAAGCTTATCTGGAATATCTCGAAGGGCGCAAATCCAGCAACCGCCGTTGTAACTGGGAACTCTACAAGGACTATCCCGAAAAGGGACTGTTCACCACCAATGAGTTGCTTGGCCTTGACCACTTCTATGTAGAGGAGATAGCCGACGTGCCGGAGTGGTCCCTCCAGTCCGACAGCATCAAGGAGATCATGGGCTATACCTGTCACCTGGCCTCCACCTTCTACAAAGGGAGGCTCTGGCGTGCATGGTACGCTGAAGACATCCCCATCGACGAGGGTCCTTGGAAGCTTCGCGGACTGCCCGGTCTGATACTCCGTGCTGAGGACTCACAACGCCATTATGTCATCTATGCCCTCGGACTAAAACAGGTTGATGGCAGCGAAACCATAAAATACAAGCCAGGAAAATTCAACGCTGATGAGAAAGTCAGCATGAAACAACTGACTGAACTCCGTAAGCGCTATTATGCAGATATGGATGGATTTATCAACAATAACAACCCGAATGTCAAGGTCATCATTTCAGGTAATACCCGTCAGAGTAAGGCAATTCTTTTCAACCCCATAGAACGCTAAGAAACGTATGAAACAGATACTGATGCTCCTGATGCTCATCTGCTGTATGACAGGCTTTGCTCAGCGTATGATTCAGGGAACCGTGGCCGATTCAATCACCGTTAAGCCGCTGGAACAGGCTAATGTCATGGTGCTGCGAGATGGGAAGACGGTTAAGTTTGCCAGGACTGATGCAAATGGTAAATTCTCAATCACCGTGACAGAAGGAGACGAATTGGCTGTGACCTATCTGGGCTATCGGAAACAAACCATGCCGGTACCATCAGGTAATACCGTCAGAATCTTTCTCGTTCCTGAAGATTTCATGCTGAAGGAAGTGACGGTGAAAGGTGCGCCCGTCTTCGGGCATGCCGACACCATCACCTACGACCTGAGCCGCTATGCCACAGAGCGTGACAATACACTCAGTGATGTGCTGAAGCGACTGCCCGGTGTAGATGTCGCAAAAAACGGCATCGTCAGTTATCAGGGAGAGCCCATCAGCCGTCTGACTGTTGAAGGACTCGACCTGACGGGTGGACGCTACCGCAAGATGACAGAAGCCCTGAAGGCGCAGGATGTGGACAAGGCGGAGATTGTAGAACACGACCAACCTATAAAGGCCTTGCAAGGCAAGGTGTTTACCGACGATGTAGCCATGAACATCAAATTAAAAGACACAGCCCTTGACAAATGGCTGCCGACAATCTCTCCCCAGATAGGGGCTGGCGATGATCTGTATATAGGTGGTAAGGCAGATATATTGCAAGTCGGAAAGGAACGACAGCATATCTATAGCGGTGAACTCGACCGTCAAGGGAAACAACCCAGTGATTCCTATGCCCGTCTTGCAAATAGTAGTCTTACAGCCCCCAAACAGGAAATGTACAGTCCGCATTGGTTCAGCATGCCAGCACTCAATGCCCCTATTGATGCAGAGCGCCTGCGCCGCAATCTCTCACACCGTTGGAGCGTTGACCGCATCACCAAAGACAGGGATGACAGGGAGGTCAGGACATCTGCCAACTATCTGCACACTACCGAATGGCAGACCACCTCGAACAGTTCCTGTTATTACTTCGGAGCAGAGTCCGTCATAACTGAGGAGTCCAAACAGGTACATATAAGCAGGGACATCATCTCTGTGGACTATAACCAGAAACTGAACAAGGCTGAAGCATACGGCAATGAATACTTTCAGGCCAATGCGACGTTTGCCAACGGACTCTCTGACATCGGTCATACCGTCAGTCAGCAGAGCAAGCAGACAGAATTGCATCTGCAAAACACCTTCAACCGGATATTCGTTCATGAAAAATACCAGTTCTCCGTCTATTCTGATGTGGAAGTGGCCTACCTGCCCTCAGAACTCATCATCAATCGCGAGCGACAGCAACTGAAGACCTGGCAGGGTTATACACACAATTATCTCTCCTGGCTACGCCACAAAGCATTCTCAACCTATTCGCTCAGAGGCGGCATACGGGCCGAACATCTCAATGTTGAAGGCCACAATACCCAGATAGGCCTGTATCTCCAGCCTGGCTATGAGCATAAGTCGGGTAAGACCACCTTGCGTCTCAACATACCGATAAAATGGGATTATTTCGTTCGGCAGCATCAGTCATACATCAATCTTTCGCCAACGCTCAGCTTTAACATCAGGCAGAGCAACCATTGTGAGTGGTATTTCTATGGCAGTTATGGAGAGTTGTCAGGTAATATGTCGGATGTCGCCCTTGACAGACGCCGTATTGACTATCGTACTTACAAGGCCAGCAGTAGCATCATCCCCCGCAACCGAACGGCTTCCGCAGGTATAAACTACACTTACAAACGACCCATCCACGAATTCTTCTGGGTATGGCGGACCAAATACAGTCATCAGAGGAATAACCTGACTGCTGATCTTCAGATTCAGGAGGGACAATACTGGTATGCTTACTTGGAAGAAGCAAACCATAGCGATACCTATTCCATCGGTACAGATGTGTCGAAGGGTATTTTCAATTGGCGATTGAAGACAAAGACTGGCCTCACCTATTCATATAATAAAGGACAACAGGCCTCTGGCGGAAGTCTCATCGGATTCTGCGCCCGGACTCTGAATGCTACAGAGGAGATTAGCTGGTCGCCCTCCTGGTGCGACATCACCTATCAAGGCAGTTTCACCCGAAGTGCCTCACGTACCGATTGCTCACGCCTTACTCCCCTGCTCCATTGGCGGCATAGTCTGTCGTTGACCAAGACTATCGGCAAGATAGACATTACCATTAGTGGCGTACACTATCATAACGAGTTACAGACTTCTGCTGTGAAGAACACTTTGCTGGCCGATGCTTCTGTTGTCTGGCGAATGAAAAGGATACGGCTCTTTGGCGAACTACACAATCTGCTAAATCAGAAAGACTACATCATAACTGACTATAGCGGCCTCACTTCCTCCACCACGACCTATCACCTCCGTCCAAGGGAGGTCATCATGAGATTGCAGTGGAGTCTCTGAATATACTTGTCTTTGTTTATCCGATATAAGGGGCAAAGGCGCGGTCGTACTCCTCACTGCCTGAAAGCCGGCCGTTTACGATACACACCAGCTCCACCTGCGCACGGAAGCAAAGCTTCTCATCCGTGGCCCTATAAAGGTCGTGATGGAACACATATTTGATGCCTTCCTTGGTCAATCCCAGTCGCGACACAAACTCATCGTCGGGCCGCAACGGCGTCTTAAACTGCATCGACATACGGGCCACAACGGCATCCACACCTTTCTCATGCATCTCTGCAAAACTCAGACCGCACGCCTTGAGAAACAAATGTCGGGTATGCTCACAATAGTGCAGGTAGTTGGCATTGTTCACGATTCCTTCGATGTCGCACTCATAGTCGCGCACCTGCATCCGGGTCTCAAATATATACTTTGTACTCATAACGGCTGCAAAGATAGTATTTATTTGGCAAAACGCCAAATAAATACTACATTATCAGATGATACATGCCGCCAGCGAGGGCCTTTACCACGCCCTTCATCTCCAATTGGAAGAGCAAAGCCGTCAACTGTCCGATGGGGGTATCGGTCTTCACGCTGATGATGTTCAGTTGTAAGTCGTTGGTCTCTTTCAGCAGATCCACAACGCGCGCCTCATCCGGCGTGAGATCCACAAACAGGCTCCGTTCGATACCCTCGGCTTTGGCCTGCTGTCGCAGCACATCATCGTGCCAACCCATCGCTTTGACAAAATCGTCAGCACAAGTAATCAGCCCTGCCACATTGTCGCGAATCAGATGGTGACATCCCTTACTATATTTCATGTCGATAGTACCAGGAAAGGCAAACACAGCCCGATCGTAACTCTGAGAAATCTCTGCCGTGATCAGACTTCCGCCCTTTTCCGCACTCTCCACAACGACGCAGGCATCCGACATACCGGCCACAATACGGTTGCGACGCACAAAATTCATCTTGTCGGCTCTCGTCTCAGTCATAAATTCTGTCAGCAGTCCGCCTTGAGTCAACATCTTCACAGCCGTATCACGATGCTGATAAGGATAAATCTGGTCAAGGCCATGCGCCAGCACTGCCACCGTCTCGTAGCCATTGTTCAGGGCCTCCTTGTGGGCACAGATGTCGATACCATAGGCCAGACCACTGACCACCAATACCTGCGGACACACCTCATGTAGTTCTCTCATAAACACACTAATCAGGTCCTTGCCGTACATCGTACACTGACGGGTGCCCACAACGCACACGATCTTCGACTGGTTCAGGTCGGCATTGCCACGGTAATAAACCACAAGGGGTGCATCCGGACACTCACTAAGCCGTCGGGGATAGTCATCATCCATAGGTGTCATGGCCCGAATCTGGTGGCTCTGCATGAACTGCATTTCATAATCTGCCCGTTTCATCGCCTCATCCCAGTCTTTCAGAGCCTCGACGAGGCGTGGAGAACAAGCCTCAACCAGATCACCGATCTCATTCCGATGTTCATAAATCCGCTGTGCACTGCCCACAGCTCTATACAACTCCAGTGCCTGCTGGAAGTTGAAATTCGTCAGGCGCGTCAACGCCATCGCATAAAAAAGTTCCTGTTCCATAGCTTCACTTTTCACTTCTACTAAGATACTCGTATCCAAAGCGGCAGCGGAGGCAGTCACGCTTATCGCAATACTCCCTTTTCAGTTGGATCAGCGCCTGCGAGTCACCAGCCGTCTCAACAGGCAGCCCCACCTGCTGCCACATACGCGTGATGTAATTGTTCTCCGCCTTCAACTGCTCCAAGAAGTCGAAAGCCCTGTCGCACAGCACCTCCTTGCCCTGATGCCGGCCAACGGCAAAAAGCATCGGCACGGCTGTATTGATCATCAACAGGTTGAGCGAGCCATAAGAAAGGTGTTTCTCATTCTTCGAACTGGTTGAGCCAAAGGTGTAGTGCGTCTCCCAATACGGCGTGACATGCGAGCTGAAGAGCGTCTTCAACTGGTCGATAGTCTCACATTCCAACAACTGACTCAGTCCCGCTTTCTGCTGATAATAGAGGCTTGCCAGCTGCGAAATACGGATATGCGGAAAGTTCTGAGGCCGCAGTCTGAGGAAGCGCCAAAGCTTAAAATCCATCGGTTTCATCGAGAATTTATGGGCCAGATAGAGGTATTCGTTGCGCAGTTTGGCGAAGTAGCCCTCGTTGAGAGCCGCCTGCTGATAATAGTCGGGCACCGCCTCCAATTCGAGCAGACCTGCCTGTCCCATGAAGATGGCCTCTATCTGGAAAAGGTCGTCACGGTGATGGGCCACCGCACTGAGAGGCACCACCCTCGCCCACTGCTCGAACACGTCGCTGTTGATGCCAAAGCCATAGCTACGGGCAAGGGTTACGAAATAGGCATCCTCCCACGAGCCCCCACACAGTTCCACACGGTGCCGGATCGCCTCTGTCTTCTGCTCCAAACGCTCCGTCTGCAAGGCAGCCATCCAGGCATGCACCTTCAGCCGCGTCAGATCGGGTATCACCTTGTAGCAAGGAGGATAGCTGTCTGTCTTCAACAACTCCTCATAGTGCTCTCTGACGTGTTGCGGCACATCCAACTGCATCTGCGGCAGATACTCCCCCTGGGCGGTCTTTACCTCAGTATCCACCTCGCCCACCACGTGGAGCACCACATTATTATATCGCGCGTCGCTGTCGTGGTGGTGCAGATACCAGTCGCTGGCCTTGTCGTGAATCTCGACATTGCCCACCCACAGGGTACCGCCGATGTTCACCTTCGCATTAAAAAAGTCTGGCCCCGCATTCCTGTTATGCAATCCAGGGTCAATCACTTCGACGTACTTGCCGTCGGTAGTCTCCAGTTCCTTCAACGGGAACAGTTTATGCTTCCACACATAATGCAATAATTGTTCCATAGCATTCTATTTATTGGTTTGACGCTGCAAAGATAGGCAATTTCCCTGAAACCACCAAATTTTTAAGCAAAAAACTTACGCCTGCTGGCATGAGCCGGCGTAGTGTCACTTCTGACTATTTCCTACGATTTTCGAGATATCCATTATCATGCCACCGTTGCCGGTCATGATCTGGGGCATCTTGCCATCCCACTTCTCGATCATGTCTTCCTGCACAATCATGGGCGAGAGCGAGGCTGCGATGGTGCGGTTGTAGTAGGCTTCGGCATCGGCTTTGATCTTCATCGCCTTGGCATTACCCTCGGCCTTGGCAACGGCTATCTTGGCGTTGGCCTCGGCTTCCTTCACCTCGTTCTCGGCCTTCAGCGCACTCTGGATGGCGGTGTTCTTGGCATCGATCATCGAGAGCAGCGACGATGGCGGGGTAATCTTCGAGGTAAACTCCTCAACAAGGAAGCCCTCAGCCATCAGCGACTTCTCCAGACGGCTGCGCACGTCGCGCTCGAAGTTGGCACGGTTCGACATCAGCGAGTCTGAGGTGTACTGGTTGGCACACGTACGATAGGCTTCGTAGATGCAGGTGCGGATATAACCCTCCTCCAGCTCCTTCACGCCCACACGATACTTCGTAAAGATGTCGCAGGCCTTTTCGGGGTTGATGCGATAGGCGATGGTGGGGTCCATCTCGAAGAGCGACGCATCCTTGGCGTTCACAGAGAATGTCTCGTACTGCTTGCGCTGGGTAAACGTGGGGTAGGTGAACACGTTGGTCGTAATGGGGTTATAGAATACCCATCCTTTGCAGGTTCCCTCCACACCACCGTAGTCCTGCTCGTTGAGCGACCACTTGTGGAAACGAATACCCACCTCACCCGAGTCGACCACCGTACAACACATGGCGAAGAACAACAATACTAAAACGATGGCACCACCGATGTAGGCCAGCGGGCGTAACTTCTGATTCATACTTTTCATGTTAATTTCCATAATGATTAATGTTTA
>LXOW01109780.1_pt1 | contig 45759 bp, 41 predicted proteins | sample 1368591 | NCBI WGS metagenome assembly LXOW01 (sample SAMN04884650, study PRJNA319009) | bovine gut metagenome | isolation source: Cow rumen | host: Bos taurus | place: Italy: Legnaro (PD) | collected 2014-07-09
GTACATGGGGAAGGGCATATCGCAAGGATATGTCGGTGAAAAATGATTATCCCGTGGAATTTGGCATAAATGGAATGGAGGCAGGATATGATTTTCTTGCCTACGGCGATGAAAAACGTCTTTATGTCGGCCTCATGGCTGGTAAATATGGAATAGATGGCATAAAAGGCAAAGACGACAATGGCATATCTGGCAACGGGAAAGGTGTACTCGCTGGTGCATATCTTACATATATATCCCCGAGTGGCTTTTTTGCCGATTTCACTGCCCGTTTTGGTGAAAATTCCGCAGATTTGCAGTCATATTCTGTTTCAAGGAATGTATGGGATTCATTTAGCATAAAGAGAACCTTTTATTCGCTTAGTGCGGAAGCAGGCAGTGCCTTTTATTTCGGACAAAAAAAACAGCTGAAGATAGAGCCAAAATCTGAAATACGGTATACCGATATTTCTTCTGAAAAATCCTCAATAAGCAATAATCAGGGATATGTTTCATTCGGTGGATATGGATATTCCACGGCAATGGCGACATTGAACGCCTCTTACAATGTTGAAATGAAAAACGGTATCATTATCAAGCCATATACCGAGATTTCCTATAGTCATATCTTTGACGGGACTGAAAAAATCACATATTCCGGTATTTCAAAAGAGGAAGATATTGGAGAGGACATTGTTTCCGGTGCTATAGGACTGGATATGGGTATTTCGGAAAGACTGTACTGGCACGGATATGTGGAAATGGATTATGGCGATATTGTCAGAAGCATTGGTGCAGGTGTGGGAATAAGGTACATGTTTTAATCGGAAAAAGACAAATTTATATAATATATTACGGAGAATTTATGTTCAGCTCATTCTTATCGCTTACATCAACCTTCCTTTCACTGATGGGAGACTTTGTATTGAAAATTGTCTCTTCGGCAAATACTTATAGATGTGTCTTTGCCTGGATATTTGTGGCAATATCATTGATATCACTGATTGGATTTGTTGCAAAACTTCGTCTGAAAAGTGCCATTGCGGCATTTGTTCTGCTTGGAGCGTTTACATTTATGTATGATTTTGTCGGTTGCAATGACTGCGGCAGCAAATTGTTCCTAAGCCATCATTTCGGTTCGTCATGTCCGGCGGAACAGGCAGAATCAGGCAGTATTTCTTCCGAACAACAGTCCGAAGAGAAAGGTGTATGCAGGGACACTCCAAAGGACTCTGCTGTGCAGAATAGCTGTAAATAAATTCAAATTCAAACGGAGCATAAAAATGGAAAAAAGATTTGTAAAAAGCAGGGATAACAAGGTACTGACAGGCATTCTCGGAGGCATGGCGGCATATTTTGGTCTTTCCGCAAGGCTGCTTAGGATATGTTTCTTTATAATCAGCTGGCTATTTTCCTGGCCTGCGTATATTTACCTGATCCTTATGTTCGCAATGCCAGAGGAAAACGAGAAATACGAGGAGGCTGGCACTGCTGTAAGCAATCTGAAACTGCCTCTTATAGTGAAAAGATGGCTTAGCCGTTTCCTTTCATCGTTGAACGAGGCCTGTGCCGTTCTTTTTAAGGAATAATTGCCATAATACTGATGCGACAATTGCTATAGTGCAGGCAACAAGTCCTGGAAACAGTAGATTGCGGCTGTGTGGGAAAATGATCTTCCACGCAGCCGCTGCGATTAATGCGGATATCATCGCGGGAAGTCCTGCCTTTGAGAGGGCCTTGTCAATCTTTGCCGCAATATACGGATGAGAATGTCGGAAATGCCCATGTAGGATTATAAGACAGGTCAGGGGAATGAAAATGGTTATACCCCTTGTGGCCATGGATAGGTAATTCCATTTAAGCACCAGGGAATCGTAATAAATCAATGCGGCAATTGCTCCTCCGGCAAGAGACAGGAGCACAATGGCCCGGTTGAGCAGCAGCTTTCTGGCACTATCCGTTATTCCTGCTGCGAAATCATTTGACAATGTTGTGCCTATGCCGAGAGAAAGTCCTGAAACAGATCCTACTGCGGAAAACATTACGGCGGCAATTCCAGCTCCTCCCAGAATTGGCGGAATATGCTGGCAGAGAAAGAAAGGCAGGGCATTGATAGGCAGAATGTCCGGGTGTACGGCACGCATATAAAGACCTATCATTACGGATGGCAATCCTACGAGTATTATGCAGATTCCGGCGGAAACGCAGCCCCAGTATGCCGTCCTTAGGTTTTTCGCGGCAAAAATACCCTGCACATAGGCCTGTGTGGAAATTACCCCTATTATCATCGCCGTCAGATTGTATATGCCGTCCCCGATTCCATCGCTGTAAAGATTTAGCCAAGGGTCAAAATCAAATGTCCTTTCCAATCCGCTGAAGCACCCAATGCTGAAAAATGCCCAGATCCCACCGGCTATTATGGATATTGACACGAGGAACAGCTTTATCAGTCCTGCTGTTCCAGACCCCTTTATTCCACCCATCAGCACGAATGAAAGGGACAATGCCAGCATTATGCCGGCGGAAATGCCCTTGGATATTCCGAACAGGCCGGATATCAGGTGCAGACCCGTGATTGAGCTTGCGATAATGCTGAAAAACATTCCGGCGGAGACAGCCGCGCTGCTTATCATGCCTGCCCCCCTGCCATATTCCGTGGTAAGGAACTGTGATACTGTTGTCAGCCTGCTTCGCCGCAATGGCATCGCATAGAAAAAAGCCATCAGCAAGAGTGCGATTCCTGCTCCCAGTGTCACCCACCATGCGGTTATGCCTTTTGCATAAGCCATCTGTGCCGTGCCGACCGTGGACGATCCTCCTATGATTGTGCCAAGAATTGTTCCCGCTACCATTGGTGTTCCGTATTTTCTTCCTCCGACGCTGTAATCATCGGCATTCCTTACCTTTTTTGAGGAGAGGAATATAGGCACAAGGGAAAATATTATGGCTATGACAAGGCTTGCGTAGTGGATAAGGGATAGTTCCATATACAAATTATATCAAGTATTTAGGCGAGGCTGAAAATCCATATCTTGCAAATCAGAGAACATAATTGATAAAAATATATATAAGGAGAAAATGTCTTGATTTTAGTATTATGGCAAAGAGAATATCGTCAAAGCCGACCGTGTACATAATAGACGGATCAAATTTCGTAATGCGATTTGGTGAAAAGCCATTCAACATCGCTGAAGAGGAATTTACCGTATGGCTGGAACTTGCCAGGGAGACGGAGACACTGTCGCAATCGGAGTTCCGTGTGGTTTTTGATGGGCCGTGTCGCCGTTCAGAGCCTGCCGGTCCTGGAATACTGCTTTATTATACGGATTCCGAGCCTGCGGACAATTATATCGTGGAGACAGGTTCATTTCTTACGCAGGCACATAAAAGGGCTGTCGTAGTATCTTCGGACAATGGACTTCTTGAACGTGCGGCAGAAGACAATGTTCTTACATTGCGTTGCGAGACTTTTCTAAGACTTGTTCAAAATGAGATAAATCGGAATACAAGGTAAAATATAGATTGGTGCGTTATGAGAACAATTTTGACACTTTCAATTATTTTTTCAGTTTTTTCCTATTGCCCATGCGTTTCATATTCAGCAGGGTTTGAATGGGGGAACGAGGAAGGTCTTTCCGCTGCCCAGAATGCGGCACTGAACAGGATTAACGTCAAAACTTCCAAAACAGATACGGAAACGATAGACGAAGATGAGATGGAAGAGCCTGTACTTCCGGCAAAAAAGCAAAGCCAGACAAGGAGACGCAATCCCACTGCTGGAGGAAATGCCATCAATCCTTCAAAGGTACGGTCGCAGAAGGGAACAGGTGGAGTTCAGCCAGCAAATTCCGGCAGAAAAGGACTGAATATCAAAGGAAAGCAGCAGAATCTTAGGAATAACAATTCTCTAAATAAAAAAAATTTCAGTAATGGGAAAAAAAATCAGACTGGGGAAATAGATCAGCTTCCATTGCCTGAAAGAGACGAGGTATCTTCAACTGAGCCGTCAGTGGCTGAATCTGTTGAGGAAGAGGCAGATTCTCCGACTGTCATAAAGAAAAAACTGAGTTTTTCAAATGATGAATCAAGATTCAACCATAAATCGTCTAGTTCATTTTCAAATACAAAAAAGAAAAATAACAAGAAAATTGGTGATTCTGCTGTAAATTATGAGATACAGAAGGGTTGGGAGACAAATACCAGGTCTGGGCATGGAAATGTTTTTGCTGTGAAGAAAAACCACGTCCTGTTCACGGTTTATGAAATGCCAGGTGAGTGTTCCCCGGAATCCGTATTGGCGGAAACACGCAAGGAATTGTCAAAATTCAATGCCGGAAATGATGTGTCAAAACTCAAATCCTATGCTGCCCAGGATGGTGTTTCCGGATATTATTTCTCTTTTGGCAATAAGGATAATACAAAAAGCTATTTCTCATATATATGTGCCAATGAGCAGATGCTTAAAACCGAATTGACTGGTACTACCGAGGAAGCACTGTTTTACGAGTCTATGCGGTCAATCAAGTTGGGAAGTGAATCAGGGAATGACAGAAAGGGTGGCAGCTCCTCTGTTCCNNTGGCAGCGGCTTTCCTTTCATATTACCGTTCACAGAGCCGGTCAGGCGTTATGGCATTGCAGCAGAACGTGGTACAGCTCGCGGCATTGATGACTGAACGGGAAATGCAGGATCTTTCAAGGCGTTTTGACAATCTGCTAGTTGCACTTCCTGGCAGTGGTGCGAAGGATATAGCCGCAAACATATCCCTGCTTATGGAAAAGAATCCCGAGTTTCTTTTTCTCGCAATAGCGGATAATGACGGACATTCCCTTTATTCCATAGGAGACCCGGAATTTGTAAAACTATTTGGCAGTGCCAAGACAGACGGGGATATGCTTTTTCACAAGGCCAGGGAGACCGGAAGACCCGCAATAGGGGATTTTGAATACATGTTCAATCTCCCGGCGTGCAGAATCGTATACCCTTATGGCAAGGAAATGTACGCATTTGCCATTGTAAACCTTCTTGATCTTGCTGAAAAACTTGAACAGCAGCGGCTGGGGGCTGGCGGACTTATGCTGGCAGATTCGGAAGGAAATGCCATCTTGTTCTCATCCGCCATAGAGAAACTTTCACATGATGACATTCTTGCTATGGCAGAGGCACAGGGAATAGTCAGGATTGATGATGGAGTATCTTCTGACTCATTCCTTGTGGCATCTGCTCCTGTCAATGGTACAAGCCTGCGTGTTATAGGCGTACAGTATGAGGCCGAGGCCTTTTCCGGATTGAACAGCATGAGCTGGCTTATGGCATTTCTTGCATTGGCGGTGTCATCTGCCCTTTATTTTTCGGCAATAATATTCGCAGGACAGGCCAGAAGGCCAATAGACGAGCTTTTGGCCGCATCAAAAAGGGTTTCTGACGGTGATTTCCAAAGTCCAATAGAGGTACGCTCACAGTTCCGTGAGCTTTCCGACCTGATAGATTCATTCAACATAATGATGAAGGATCTGAAGCATTATCAGGACATACATCTTGATCAGATTTTTGATGAGAAGCAGAAACTTGAACAACTGGTAGGCCTTATCAGTGATGCTATCTTTTTCTGCGATTCGGATGGGAACATCATTTATAACAATGCTCCGGCAATGGCAATTATGCGGGAAGGCTGGAAGGATCTGTCCCCAGACGGAATCAAGGACAGGATAAGAAATATATCAAAAACGTTCACCGAGGGTGATGGCAGTCTTTTGCGTCTTGACATTAACGGTGAGGAAAAATGGTATGCGGCAAATGTACGCCATGTAAACCCAAAGACCGACAGGCCGATGTTGTTCATAACAATGCACGATGCCACTCTGGAAAAGGAAATGCAGCAGGTAAAGGAGGATTTTTTCAATTCCGCCGCGCATGACCTGCGTGCCCCTCTGCTTTCAATGCAGGGATACATAAGGCTTCTTTCCTATACGGTCAAGGAGGCAAAGCAAAAGGAATATGTTTCCAATCTTGAAGATTCATCAAAACGCCTGTTCACGCTCATAGAGAACATTCTTGATTTTTCACGTCTTGATGCGGATAGCTTCAATATAAATCCGCAGGAAATATTGCTTTCTGATTTTTTTGATTCGGTCGTGGAGGCGTTCAATCCGGTCTTTGAGGACAAGGGAATAGGATTTGTTTGCGAAAATTCACTTTCTGCCGATACCGTGTTCAATGCTGATCCGGATCTTGTAAGGCGGGTTATAGACAATCTGCTGTCAAATGCCGCCAAATTCGTACCAAAGGACGGAAAGGTATCACTTACAGTGGAGAAAGTATCAGATTCCCTGCTTGAAAGGCTTTCCAGTGAATACGGATACAATGCTGATTGTTCTTCTGGCAAAAAGCTGCTGTTTACTGTCAGGGATAACGGAAAAGGTATACCTGAGAACATGAGAACCGCCGTTTTTGAAAAATACAGGCAGATAAGGACATCTGCCAATACCGATGGAAAAAAGGGGTTTGGACTTGGACTTGCGATCTGCAAAAGGATAATAGGTCTGCATGGCGGCCTTATATGGGCGGAAAGCGGAAATGGCGGGGTTTTCAGATTTGTCATATAGGTTATAATCAAGATGGCCAACTATTACGAAATACTAGGAGTGGCGGAAAATGCCAGCATGGACGAAATAAAGCGGGCCTACAGGCTTGCCGTAAAGAAATATCATCCTGATCTTCACGCAAATGCCACTCCAGAAGAGAAAAAGGAATTTGAGGAGAAAACCAAGGAAATAAACGAGGCGTATTCCGTCCTTTCTGACGCAAATCGCCGTGCGGCCTACAATGCCTCATACAAATACAAGGATGACACCTCCGACCGTGGCAGCTATGGCTCTTATGGTGGCTATGGCAGGGGAAGCGGCAATTCCGGCAGTCATGGTCAGGGAACACGATACGGCGGATTCGGGAAAGGATACGGCTATGACGGCTGGAAGGATTATGGATTCTCCGAAAAGGACTTTGAGGACATCTTTGGCAAATATGGATTCCCTGGTGGCGGACAGAAACGAGGTGGCAATGCTGGCAATCAAAGGCATAATGGTGGCTATGGCGGACAGGACGGCTTCTCACAGAAGGAATGGGATGAGTTCTGGCAGAAATGGCAGGGTGGCGGCAATCAAGACTGGGGCAGGTATTCCAATCCATATAGCAACAGACGGGATCCTTTTGGCAACCGATATTCTAGGAATACAGGTGGGACATCATTGCTTGCCGCTATCCTGAATGCTATGTTCGGACGCAGGGCAGTCTCGTCAACCTTTATAATAATTTTCCTGTTCATATTGTTTTTTGGCAGGTATATACTTTATTTCCTGATAATATACTTTCTGATAAAGTCGCTTGTATGGGCGATAAGGACTGTAGCAGGGTAGAATTGCCTTCAATTTGCCTTTAAAGCGGCTAATAAGGTATAATGTAAAAAAAGGATTTTTAACAAAATACTTAAAGAGAGATACAAAATGGCATTATCCAAAAACCAGAAAAGAGAAATAGCGGAGAAATTCTCCGACAAACCTAACGACACTGGCGCCACATCAGTGCAGATCGCTCTCATCACCGAGAGAATCAAATATCTTACTGAGCATAGCAAGGCGAACCCGAAGGATCACTCTTCCAACGACGGGCTTGTAGCCCTTGTATCACAGCGCAAGCGCCTTCTTTCTTATCTTGAAAGAACAAACAGGGAAGAATATAAGAAAGTCATTGCCAAACTTGGCCTGAGGAAATAACAGCCAATGGCAAATGAGAATGGCATTACCCGCCTTGAAACACAGGTAGGGGATAAGGTTCTGTCCTTTGAGACAGGAGAATTGGCCAAGCAGGCCGGTGGAGCAGTCACCATTACCCTTGGAGAGACAATTGTCTTCGCCGCCTGCTGCCAGGCTTCAAAGCCCAAAGACACACCGCCGGAATTTGTGCCGTTAAGCGTGGATTACAGAGAGAAAACCTACGCCGCAGGCAAGATCCCCGGCGGTTTTTTCAAGCGCGAAGGCAAGGCCCGCGACAAGGAAATCCTGGCATCCAGGCTTACGGATCGCTCTGTAAGGCCGCTTTTCCCAGATTATTTCAATACGGAAACGCAGGTAAACTCGCTTGTCATCTCTTCCGATGGAAAGAATGAGGCGGATGTGCTTAGCATAAATGCTGCCAGCGCGGCACTGATGATTTCCGACATACCGTTCAATGGACCTGTCGGAGCTGTAAGGATAGGCAAGAAGGACGGCAAGTTCGTCTTTTTCCCGCAACACGAGGAACGCCCCGGTCTTGAAATGGAACTTGTAATTTCAGGTACAAGTCAGGGAATACTCATGGTTGAAGGTGGTGGCAAGCAGATTCCAAATTCAGATCTTATTGCCGCAATGGAGACAGCCCATCCCGAAATAATCAAGATTTGCAATCTTCAGCTTGAAATGCAGAAGCTCGTTGGCAAACAGAAAACCCCTGTGGCAACTCCGACGATAAATCCGGAACTCAAGGCCGCAGTCGAGGAAATGAGCCGCGAGCCGCTCAAAGCCCTTCTTTCATCAAGACCGATAAAGCAGGTTCTTGAGGCGGGAATGAGCGAGATCAAGGACAAGGCCGCTGTCGCAATGACGGAAAAATATCCCGAAGACAGTACCGCATCCTATCAGGCAAAGACAATCGTCGAGGACATAATTTACGAGGAATCCCGTAGACTGGTGCTTGACACAAGGCTTCGCGTTGATGGACGCAAATTGGACGAGATACGTCCGATAACGATCAAGACGCATTATCTGCCAAGACCGCACGGTTCCGCACTGTTTACCAGAGGACAGACACAGTCCCTTGCAACGACCACTCTTGGAACTGTAGAGGACAAGCAGCTTATTGAGGATTTGGAAGGCAAGAGCGAGGATCGCTTCATGCTTCATTACAATTTCCCCAGCTTCTCCACTGGCGAGGTTCGCCCTGACAGAGGTCCAGGCCGCAGGGAAATAGGACACGGCTATCTTGCGAAACGTGCATTGGCTCCGCTCATACCGTCGGAAGACCAGTTCCCATATACGATTCGTGTCGTTTCCGACATAATGGAATCCAATGGCTCGTCTTCAATGGCCACAGTCTGCGGAGGATCGCTCTCACTGTTTGATGCTGGCGTTCCAATGCTAGCAGCCTGCTCCGGTATCGCGATGGGTCTTATCACCGACGGAGAGAAACATGCGGTGTTGTCCGATATTGCCGGATTGGAAGACCACTTTGGCGATATGGACTTCAAACTCGCAGGCTCACGCAATGGCGTGACAGCTTTCCAGATGGATGTGAAGCTCGCAAGCGGAATCCCGATGGATATCATGCGCGAGGCAATAGAGCAGGCCACCCGTGGTCGCGAGCATATACTCGGACTTATGGAACAGGCCATGCCCGAACCCAGAAAGGAAATTTCCAGATATGCCCCACGCATTGCCAAGCTGAAGCTGCCAAAGGACAAGATTGGCGCGTTCATTGGCCCTGGCGGAAAGAATATCCGTGGAATAATAGAGAAGACCGGTGCCAACATAGAGGTTGAAGAGGACGGAACAGTCATTGTTTCAAGCCCAGACGGAGATTCTCTTGAAGCCGCACGCTCAATGGTAGAGCAGTATACGCTTGAAGTTGAAGTGGGCAAGGTTTACAAGGGCCGTGTAGTTTCAATTGTTGACTTCGGTGCCTTCGTGGAAATACTTCCTGGAAAGGAAGGTCTGCTGCACATATCCGAAATAGACGTAAAACGTATCAACAAGGTTGAGGACGTGCTTCAGATGGGTCAGGAAGTGGAAGTCAAGGTAATAGAAATGGAAAATTCCGGCAAATTCCGCCTTTCCCGCCGGGTATTGCTTAAAGGGGGCAATTCCGCTCCTCATGGCAATTTCCGCAGGAACGGTGATTTCCCGAGAAACAACAGAAGATAATTCCATTATCAAGGCGCGCCGGATTTATTTCCGGCGTGCTTTTTTAATGTTTCATTTTTAACAAAGGTGGCTGTAGAAAATGGCGGATAAAAACAACATTACCGACGACCCTCTTTCCACGGTAAAACAATTTTACGACTTTATGAAGAATCAGAACCTTGAAGTCGTGGAATATTCAAAAGAGGACACATATATAAAACTGGTCAGAAAGCATGTCCCAGCACCACAGCCTGTGCATATCATTCCTTCAAGGGAATATGCTGCTGAGAAAGCAGGCAGTGAGACAAGGCAGCCATTGCGGAAAGAAAAATCACACGATGAGGGTGATTGCGTAAGGGCACCACTGGCAGGCATATTCTACCGTGCTCCGTCCCCGTCAAGCCCACCTTATGTCCGCGACGGAGATTCCGTAAAGGAAGGGCAGGTAATATGCGTCATAGAGGCCATGAAGGTCTTTAACGAGCTTAAGGCCGAATATGACTGCGTAATAAGAAAAGTGGCTGTTGACAATGGTACTCCGGTTGACACAAATGACGTCTTATTCATAGTTGAAAGGGCATAAATCATGCAGGAAGCAGAAAAACACAAGGAAATTTTGATAAGAAACGCGGAACAGATACTGAAGGCATTGAAAAATGCCGGAGGTAATGCTACGTCGTGGGAACTTAAATTGAAGCTGCGTATGTCAGGCTCAGCACTTTATCTCGCATTAGGCCGTCTTGAAGCAGAAGGCAAGATAACATTGCTGCCTGAGGATCTCAATTTGCGGGTTTCCCTTAACAAGGCTGAGAAAAAAGCCTGATCCCAACTGATTTTTTAGACGTGTTATGAAAAAGAGAGCCATGCCCGTATCACATCGCAATGCCGTAATAAAGGCCGCAAAGAAAACGGGCAGGTCCGGCTCAAAGGCCAAAGGAAGAAAACAGGGCGATTCCCAGACTGGTGAATCCCTCTGGCGAGGATTCCTTTGGCTTATATTATTTGCATTCTGCCTCTGGCTGCTTGTAGTATTGTTCATGCAGACAGGTGGTGCGTTCGGTGGAAAAATCTCGTATTTGCTAAAGGACAATATTGGGTACGCATCGTATGTGTTCCCTTTTGTATTCCTATATTGTCTTGCCGCCGTGCTTGTGAATATAAACAAGCCACACAAGGGGCTTCTCACAATGACGGCTGGCCTGATATTGTTCATATCCTCGCTTTGCGGCATAATGGCCAGGATAAGCATGATTGCTGGCGATTCCAATACAGGGGGTAGTCTCGTCGGCGGCAGATTGGGATATCTGATAGACAATACCGCCGTTCATATTCTTGGCGGATTTGGAGCGGCACTGTTCTCATTGCTTGTTTTCTTTGCCGGAGTTCAGCTGCTTTTCAGAATACCATGGATTTCCATTTTCTCCTATCTGTTCAACCTTGTACGGGAGGATTATCAGATCTGGTCTGAAGGAAAGCAGGAATTGAGCGAAAAGCTGAAAATAGCCTCAGACAGGGAAGCAGGGGAAAGACCATATAATGAAATTGAGCCTGTCCGTGAGGAGAGGCATGATGTCAGGAAGACAAGAACAGATTCAAAATCCAAAGTCTTGGTTGAGGATGCAAAGCCGGAGCAGCGTTATCTTGACAATTCCCCAACCAGGATAATGCGTAGCGATGACCATTCCGTACGCAAGGAGGAAAAGCCTGCCGTCAGAAATGACATTCCAGAAAACAATAACAGATTGCCGGTAAAAGATGTTTCCAACGAGGAAAAACCTCAAAAGGAAAAGACGGGAATGTTCTCAAGTCTTTTTTCCTACGAAAAAAAGGAACAGGGCGGATATGTGCGTAATATTCCTGAAAGCCAGCCGAAAAGACAGCGTCCTCCTGCCCCTGCTCCAAATATGCCTCCCAAAAAGCTGCCTCCCGGAATAAAGGTGACAGATCCGTATTACAAGGATTTCAAACTTCCGGGAACGGACTTGCTTGACCCTCCCGCACCAGGGGCAACCACTGGACCTTCAGAAGACGAGACAATGGAGGCAAAGCTGACGCTTGAAAACACATTCAAGAGTTTCGGCATAGAGGTTCATGTGACTGAAATACATCCCGGCCCAGTGGTCACAAGATACGAGGTTTCCCCGGGAATAGGTGTAAAGATAACGTCCATAACGGGATTGGCAGAAGATGTCGCACTGGCAATGCGTTCCGGAGGGGCTGTGCGTGTGACCGGCCATATACCCGGCAAGGCCGCCATAGGATTTGAAATACCAAACAAGACAAGAGCGAAGGTGTCATTGAGGGAATTGCTGGAAAGTGGCACATTTATAAATTCAAAAGATCCCCTTACGGTGGCACTGGGCAGATACGCCGAGGGTGCTGTCGCGGTTGCGAATCTTGAAAAAATGCCGCATCTGCTGATTGCCGGCGCTACTGCCAGCGGAAAGAGCGTATTCATGCAGTCATTGATACTGTCATTGATGTTCCGCAACAAGCCCGACGAGGTAAAATTCCTGTTCATAGATCCCAAAAGGATGGAATTGACATTCTACGAGGACATTCCATATCTTTATGATCCAAAATGCGGTGCGGATCAGGTTCAGGTCATAACCGATGCCGACGAGGCAGCCAAATCGCTACAGGGAATGGTACAGGTCATGTATGACCGTACCAAGAAGTTTTCCGAGGCCAGGGCAAAGAACATGGCATCGTATAACAAATGGGCATTGGAAAACAGTCAGCCGCAGGAATACCGTATTGTCGTGGTGGTTGACGAGCTTGCCGATCTGATGATTCAGCAGAAAAAGGTGGTTGAGGATGCGATACAGCGTCTGGCACAGATGGCAAGGGCCGTAGGCATACATCTGGTACTTGCCACGCAGAGACCGTCCACCGACGTGATAACTGGCGTAATAAAGGCCAATCTTCCAAGCCGTGTGGCATTGAAGGTCACTTCCAGCACTGATTCCCGCGTAATATTGGATCAGCCGGGTGCAAATTCCCTGCTTGGATATGGGGATCTGCTATATCTTGCCACGGACAAGCCTGTCCCATCCCGCATACAGGGAGCTTTTGTGAGCGAGGAAGAGATAAAGCGTGTCGCGGATTTCGTAAAGCAGCAGGCGAGGCCAAATTATGAGCCACTGCGTGTTGACGAGCCTACCGAATCATCAGGCAAGGGTGGCTCTTCAAAGGAAATTCTGGAAGCCATGAAGCTGGTGCTTGCCAGGAAACGCATATCACAGGACCTGCTAAAGGCACATTTTGGCTCTTCCGCAAGGGCCACGAACATTCTGAGCATTCTGGAATGTGATGGGTACATCAGAAAGCCGGAAGGTTCAAACAAATGGGCAATAAATTTTGACAAAATGGAAGCACACTTGAAAGCATACGGCAATAAAAGCAATAATATGAGTGATGCCCCTGATGATGGTGGCACGGAGGAGCTTATACCATGAGAGCCTTGACACTTTTTCTTGTTTTTACTCTTGCATTCTCACCGTTTCTTAATGCGGCGGGAACAAAGGACTCAGCCTCGAAGAAGCAGACAGCCGCATCCGAACCTCAGAAAAAAGAGGCGGTGAAGGAGCAGAAAAAACTGTCTCCGGCGGAAGTGCTTGCCAGGCTGGAGGCCTGGGACAACAAGCTGAACAGCCTTGACATCACATTCACGCAGGAAGTGTGGTTCAAGGAGGCGGATCTGAAACAGACCGTCGAGGGTAATATGCAGTATCTGAAGCCCAATATGCTGAGGATTGAGCATAAGTCCCCGAATAGACAGATAATTACCACGGACAAGAAGGCAATAACGATTTACAAGCCTGACGACAGGCAGGCCATAAATGCGACCTGGGACGGATGGGTAAGGACTCAGAACCAGTCCTTTTACGGGGTGCTGGATTTTGGAAATTACTCATCTTTGGCAAAAAACAACAAATACGAGGTTTCCGGCGGTGAAAACGGACAGCCATATATCATCAGGTTCACGCCCAAAGAGGGAACGCAGTATGAGCTGGAAATAACTCTCGGTGTCAGGGATTTCTTTCCAACAAAGGCCGCACTTACGGTTGGTTCTGCCGTGACAACGACGGTACTTACAAAAACCAGCAAGAATATAAAGCTGGATAGTGAGATTTTCAATCAGAAACTTCCGGAAAAGACGGATATAATAAACTTTTGAACTTAAATGACTTTGGCAAATAGAATTACAATTACAAGATTATCGTTGAGCATTGTCGCATTCCTGCTTATAATAGCCGGAAAATTCTGGACGGAACTTGTGGGTCTGATAGTGCTTATAATAGCATCTGTATCTGATGCGATAGATGGCGCGATAGCCCGCAGGACGAACACAACCACGTCCTTTGGTGCGATTGCCGATCCTTATGCGGACAAGGTCCTCGTCATGGCGGCTTTTTTCGCATTCGCATCAATAAGGGAATTGCAGGTACCATTGTGGGCGGTGTTCCTGATCCTTCTACGGGAACTTACCATATCCACATTGCGTGTTCTCGCGGCATTGAGGGGAATGGTGATGAAGGCGGAGGCCAGCGGCAAGATAAAGACCACGTTGCAGATGATTGCCACATTTACAATAATGGTGCTTACGGTGATACTGTTCTGGGACAAGGATTATACATTGCCAGGATTCCTTAAATTCCTGTTGCCGTATATACCGTCTATCGTATGGTGGCTTACCGTTATTTCCGCCATATTCACTATTTTCAGTGGTATTTTGTACATTTACAATCACTTGGACATAATAAGGGCATCTTGGAGTGCCAGGAAGGATTGAGGCGTTTCCAATTAGCAATTAGCAGTGAGCAATTAGCAATTGAGGAACTTTATTATGGTTTCCTTAAGAGTTGTATGAAATAATAAACACAGAGGATACTGGTGTTGAACAGGGAATTTTGGATTAAATTTTTTGCCAGCGGGGCATTTATAAGCTATATTCCGGCCAGGATAACCGGATTCAAAAAGTTCACTGGCTCTGGAATGGCCGGCACATTGCTTGCCATGTTCCTGTACTGGCTTTTTCCGGAAGGTTTTGCGGCAAATAAGCTGTTTTTTGGATTGTTCGTCCTGATACTGTTTCCTGTCAGCGTATGGATTTCCAGCCGTGCGGAGGAGATCTTCAACAAGTCGGACGATCCGCGTATTGTTATAGACGAGATCCTTGGCTATTGGACGGCAGTACTTTTTGTGCCTTATTCCTGGCCGGAACTGATTACCGCGTTTGTGCTTTTCCGTGCCTTGGATACATTGAAGCCCTGGCCAATTTCATTTTTTGAAAAAAAGGTCAAAGGCGGTCTTGGAGTAATGATGGACGACATCGTCGGCGGAGCGGAGGCCGGTATTCTGGCATTGCTGTTGTCAAGATTCGTCTTTCCAATATTGCATTAATTTGGTAGGATTTTTGCGATTTTGAATTTTTTTGCCTAAAAATACAGTTTTTGAAAAAATAGAGGCAAAATTTTCATTTTTGAAAAAACGAGGTGAAAAATTTCACTTTTGTAAATTTGAATGTTTTTTTTGAATTTTGAAATTTTTTTGATTGAATTTGAAACTTTTGACTTTTTACAACTTTTTTTGTCTTTATGAGGAATAAACTTGTTTTAACAATAATGCTTTTTGCGGCAATGATATCACCATCCGCCTTTGCGGCGGACAGTGCCTCCTCGTCCCAGGATTCTGCCAGATCCACGCAGACGGACAAGGGGGGACGCAATCTGCCGAAAAAGAAGAAAAGCATTACCAGGACACCTCTTAGCGGTCTTGTACTAATGCCTACGGCGTACAAGAGTACTGGCATAAACGAGCTTGGCCCCGCCCTGGACATAAATGCCGCATACATTATTGGCCGTCTTTATGGTCGCAATGACTATGACTGGACAATGGAAGACAAGGATTACCTTGACAGGATAGGATTGTGGCTGCTGTCAGCTGACGGCAAGCTGCTGGTTCAGACGGAAGGCAAGTACCGTCCTGCCATTGCTGCCGGAGTACAGGGTATTTACTCCCTGCGTGATTCCTCAAACCCGACATTAAAGACCAATCAGGATCTGAAGATCAATGCCAAAAGCACCAACGGATATGCGAACATGTTTGTGGCCATGTCAAAGCGGCTTGGACGCAAATTCATAATAAATGCCGGATATTCTGACGGTGATATGCCGAAAATGATCAACTCCCTTTCCGAATACCTGTCTGTAGAGGCCATGGCTCAGAACGGGATAACGGACAGTCGTGATGCTACTGGAATGATCTTTGGCGGAATGATGTGGCTGCCCAAGCCGGATTCGCCTATTTCCGTGGAATTTATGATTCCGCAGGGTTCCCCGATGCATCCAAGGCTTGTGAATCTTCACCTCGGCTCAATGCTGAAGCTGAATTTTGAAATTTCCTATCTAAAATTCAAGGGTGGCTGGGATCTGCTCGGCATATTCCAGTTCCGCTACAATTACTGGCCCTGAATACAATGAGCAGTTAGCAATTGTGGAAATTTCCTTATCTCGTCATTGCGAACGGTAGTGAAGCAATCTGATTCTGGAACTCAGCTTTGTTTCCAATTATCAATGAGCAATTGAGGAATTTTCTATATAGTAAATTCAATTTCCTCGTCATGCTGAATTTGTTTCAGCATCTAATATCATTACTTAGAGGTCCTGAAACAAGTTCAGGACGACCTTGACAAAATCGGCATTAATTTTCCTGGCATATTTTTTATATAATAATAAGAGATATTGTTTTGGAGAATTTTATCGTGGAAACGTCTAAGATTTCATGCTTTCAGAAAATAAAGATAAATCCCGAGTCAGCCTCGGATCTGTATCTTAATCCGGTGACTGGCCTGCCCGGCGGAACATGTGCGGAAAGACAGATAAAGGACTGTCTTAAATCCGGAGTTCCATTTGCCGTGTGCTGTATCGATCTGGACAATTTCCACGCATACAATGCCTACTATGGATATGACAAGGGCGACGAGATGTTGAAATTTGCCGCAAGGACGATTACGGACACCGCTGACAAGCTGACTGGTGGGGATTATTTTGCGGCTCATCTAGGTGGGGATGACTTCATAGTGATAACGATTCCTGACAAATGTGAGGCTCTCTCGCAGGCCATTGCCAATGCCTTTGACAAGCAGGTTGCAGAATATTATGACGAGGATTCAAGGGGAACAGGGTATATCAGTATTCTTGACCGACGTAATAGAAGATGTTTTTTTCCTTTCCTGTCTATGACAATATCCATAACCACGCCTAGCAAGGACAAGCATTACGGCGAGATAATAAAGAGCGTGGCAGAGCTTAAGAAGTATGGCAAGAAAATCGCCCCGCGTAATGGCGGAAGCATTTTTGTAAGGGACAGAAGGTTGTGATTATGACCGAGAACGAAGAAGAAGAAAACCTTATCGGCAAGGAATTTGCCGGATGCAAGATAATCAGCAAGATAGGCCAGGGTGGAATGGGAACTGTTTACAAGGCCCATCACAAGGCCTTGAATAAGACGGTATGCGTAAAACTGCTTGCCAAGGAACTGTCCGGAGATAAGAGAAATCTGGAGTTCTTCCTGCGTGAGGCCAGATCCGCAGCGAAACTGAATCATCCCAATATCGTGCACGTCTATAATTTCGGCAAGGAAAATGGCAATTACTTTATCGTGATGTCCTACATAGACGGAAAGAGCCTTCAGGACATGGTTGAGACGGAAGGTGCGTTGCCAATAGAGAAGGCTACCAAGTTTACCGTGGAATTGCTTGAAGGTCTGGGACATGCACATTCAAAAGGTGTTATACATAGGGATATAAAGCCGTCAAACATACTCGTCGGATCAAATGGAAAGTCATATCTGGTGGACTTTGGCCTTGCCAAGAGTGTCAGCGAGGAGAAGGAGCTTACACAGGCTGGGGAAATGATAGGAACGGCCTATTTCATGTCTCCGGAGCAGTGCCTCGCGCAGAAGGTTGACAATCGTGCGGATCTCTATGCCGTCGGTGCTACGTTTTACTACCTGATAACTGGAAAATATCCTTTTGACGGCAAATCATCAATAGAGGTGATGCACAAGCATATAGGCTCCCAGGTTCCTGATCCAATACTTGTAAATCCAGATGTTCCAAGATGGGCTGCAGTATTCATTGAACACGCAATGAAAAAAAAGCCAGAAGACCGTTTTCAGAATGCCGAGGAGGCAAAGACGGAGTTGCTGGATTACAGTACCGGCAAGAAGATCCTGCCAAATCCTGGTGGGGACATCATTCTTGACCTTACGTCCCAGTTGCACAACCCAGAACCAACTGAAATACTGGAACAACCGGGTACGGTGGGAAATGATTTTTCAAACGCCTCATATAGTCCGGATGCGGGTGCTCCTGTCTTGGAAGGCATATCCGTGGAGCTGGATATAGAAAAGCCTGTTCCACCAGTTCCACCTGCCCCGCCAGCACCGCCTTCTCCGTCTAATGACGGATTCAATGCGGGATTGGGTCTTAATGTGGATTGGAACAGTGGAGAGGCATTGAGGCCAACACCTCCGCCACCTCCCGTAGAGCCTCCTCCATTGTCGCTTGATATATCTAGTGCCGATCCATCAATGAGCGTAGGCCAGGATTATGGAACATCATCTGTCGGCAATGATTATGGTTTCAATGATATTCAGCATACGACAGTGATTGAACAGCCTGCGGATTCCTTTAAGCCGGAAGAGAATGTTGGTGGCATACATGTTGAGGAGCATGTTTCGGAAGAGCCTACCCAGAACAATGCCCCATCGTCCAGTGCCGTAAGGACAACTGTAAAGTCAATCGCACATATAGTGCTTCTGGCGGCGGCCTGTTTCTTTTTCATTCTTTCCGGCGCGTCTGGTACGGGTGCGGTATCCGTCCTTAATTCCTTTGCCACAAATCCAGGAATGGCAGCAGGTTTTTTTGCCGCTGGAGCTGTCTTATCCGTGTTGGCTTTCTTTGTCAAGCCTGCCAGTACGACAGTTTCGTATATAATATGCCTAATTGCTGGCCTGCTGTCAGCATTCGTTGGCGGAGCGTATATAAATGCGGCAAAGGGTTCGGATATAGCTACGAAGCTTATCACAGGGGTTTCACTGGTAATGCAGAATTCCAGTGGCCGGCTGATGATTGTCTACGCATTGTCATCGTTCCTTATGGCATCGGTGCTTATGCAGTTCAGCAGCAGGCTGCTCAGGCTTTTCAGTGCCGCATTGTTCACGTTTAGCGTGTGGCTTGTGTTCTCGTATTCCTGTATCGGACATGAGTTCTTCTGGAACGACGAGCCGGTTGCATATATCTTTGGCGGTATCGCAGGCGTGGCCACTCTGTGTGCCGTGATATATTCATTCTCTGACAAGGGAAAGATACTTGGTCCAAAAGTGTTTTCCATTGCGGCCTGTATAGCGGTCGCATTGATGATTTATTTCCCAAATGTCAACAGGGCGGCAAACAATGATTTCAAGAAGCTGAGCAATGAATGGGCCAATTACAAGGTACAGAAGGAAGCCGGAGTGCATGTTAGTGAACCCAAGGAGGAGATGCGCGATCTTGAAGAGTTCAAGGAAGATGCGAAATACGATTATATGAAGAAGGAGGGGGACAAGATCTCCTATGCCGTCACGGATGGCGGAGGCCTGATTGTATTCTCCCTGTTCCTTGCACTGTTGTCTACATTGTCCCTTTTTTCAGACAACAAAAATAAGACAGAGGAGATTGTGGAGTATTGACAGTCAATAAGGCAATAGGAAGGTGAGCCAGATTGTTTAAGTTCCTGTTTTCGGATATATTGTGGGCATTGCTCATTTCGTATACCGCTTTTGCGGCATACAGCTTTATGCCCTCATTCATAAACAGGCTGGAACTTTCCTTTTACGATTTCCGCATGGGTATGCTTTCCATTCCTCCTAATGTCCTTCCATGCGTAATAGAGGTGCCTGCCGACAGGTCAAATCCATCAATGCTCTCATTTGAGGATACTGAAAACATACTTTCCCTTTTGTCGCAACAGGAGAACTCGCCTGAACTTACTGTTTTCACATCACGTATATCAATACCTGAATCAAACAGTTCCGACAGGGAGATTGCCCTGATTAAGGAAAAATACGACGAGCTGAAAAAACAGAAAAAGATTACGGACAAGGGCAATGATTTCGCAAGACTGATATCGCAGATGCAGAACAGGGAGAAACCGGAAAAGAAGATATCCTCGTACTTGTCAAAAATTGGAAAATACATAATGCCGGTATCCTTCGAGGCAGGCACTCCTACGGCAAAACCAAGGCAGGAGCCTGAATGGCTTAGGAAATTCTCCGCCAGATCCGTAAGCGGGGCGGCACTTGCGTCGGCAAAATCGGAAAGCGTCAGTTTCTCCGCACAGGAAGGTGATGGCATCTCCGACAAGGCTGCTGGAATCGGACATGATGGCATTTTTCCCGAACAGGACGGCAGGACACGTTTTGAATGTCCGTTCATTGCCTATAATCACAATCTTTACCCATCAATTGCCCTGGAAACCGCAAGGGTGATAATGAACATTGAGCCGGGGAAAATGCGGTTCGTACCGGCAAGGGAACTCCGTATAGGTGAAAAATCCATTCCACTTACATCGGAATCAATGATGCCTGTCTATTTCTCCAAGGTTGAGCCGCTGAAATACTCATCAAAGGCCATAATTGGCGGCACAATTGCCCCAGAAACGTTCAAGGGCAGGATTGTCATAATTTCGGCGGAATCGCAGAATGGAATAATCACTCCCAAAGGCGAAATGACAAGGTATTCCTTTCTTGTTTCCGCCATCAAGACAATGATGTCGGATTTCTTTGTGTCAAGGCCAGAATGGACTTACAAGGCGGAGCTTGGAATGTTGCTTGCGGCAGGCATATTCATAGCATTCGCATCAATTCTTCCTGCCGCGTTGTTCCATTCTGTCTTTGCAATTATGGCGGTTATGTTTTTTGCAGTACCATTGTATATGTTCTCGCATGAACATATATGGATAAAGCCCATGGTGCCGGCCCTGTGCCTGGCATTGGGATACGTTTTCGGAACAGTCAAAAGATTTGTGTTGCGTTATGAACTTAAGAAAATTCAGTATAGCAACAAGCCTCCCCCGCTTCCAAGACTGAGCAGAAAGGCTAAGACAAATTCTGAAACTGCCAGACAGCCTGATAATGCTTCAATCAGGAACAAGGTGTCTCAGAATCCGACTTTGATAACTTTGAATGCTACTGATATTTTGGTTAATAATGCTAATGCAGAATATACTGCGGAGCGACAAAAATGAAACTAAATATATTTTTTAGAGGAATGTCCGATCCGGGCATGAAACGCAGAAACAATGAGGATAGCTTTCTCATCAACGAGAATCTGTCCTTGGCGATAGTCGCCGACGGCATGGGGGGGCATAATGCCGGCGAGGTTGCCAGTGCGATGGCCACGGAAGTCACAAATACCAAGTTCCAGCTTCTGATCCGGGATGGCGTTGTACCACCTGTGCTGAAGGACGGTTTTTCGTTGAAGGCCAATCAGCTTGCGTATTCAATCAAGCTGGCAAGCATGGCCATTTACGATGCAAGTCTTGCGGCAGGCAAAAAGGGAATGGGAACTACCGCTACCTCCGCATTTATTGATAGGAACAAGCTGTTTTTCGCCCATGTTGGCGATTCCCGTGCGTATCTTATACGGGGGGGAATTATATCGCAGGTGACAAATGACCATTCCTTTGTAATGGAAAGTGTAAGAAAGGGACTTATGACCTTGGAGCAGGCAGAGGCTTCTCCTCTGAAAAACATAATAACCAGGGCATTGGGGTCGGAGGAGACTCCCGAGGTTGACCTTATCGCAGTTCCCGCCATGCCGGGAGACAGGGTCATACTTTGCAGCGACGGTCTCAACAAATGCGTCACCGACGGTGAATTGCTCAAAATTGTCTCGTCTAGGGAAGACAATCTGGATGCCTGCGACGACCTTATAGAGTTCGGCAACAAAAACGGTGGTCCTGACAACATAACCGTAGTCATAGGCACTGTTTATGCGGAACAGGAATGATAATTGTAGAAACGCAGAAAAAGTGCCTTTTTCTGCGTTTCCAATTAGCAATTAGCAGTGAGCAATGAGCAATTGAGGAAATTCTTTGTGATATAAATTGAAATTCTCGTCGTGTAATTATTTTGGTTGAAACAATGGTTGTAGGAATGATTCAAGATTAAAATAAAAAAGGCTCCTGAAAAATGGAGCTTTTTTTATCGTAAGTGAAATGATTTTTGTTATATGTCTTCAGACGGGAAAATGAAATATAATTAGCAGTCTTGCATAAAGATTGCTATTGACAATGTAAAAAAATGTATGCTAAAATTAGCAGTATAGAAGTTAAAGTGCTAATTTAACCGCACTCAAAATAAAAAGCGGTTGAGGCAGTGAAGAAAAAAAGGACAAAAGGATTTTTAGCAGTAATCAAGGAGGAAGCATTAAAATGGCAGAAAAGACATTCAACATACAGCCACTGGGCGACAGGGTTATCGTGAAAGCGGTAGAGCCAGCCGAGGTCATGAGAGGCGGAATCATAATACCTGACACCGCCAAGGAAAAACCTATGGAAGGCCACATCGTCGCAGCCGGAAAAGGCAAGATGATTGACGGCAGGCTGATACCCATGGAACTTAAAGTTGGCGACAGGGTTCTATACGGAAAATATTCCGGCACAGAAGTCAAAATCAATGACGAGGAATACCTGATTATGCGCGAAGAGGACGTTCTCGCCATAGTTAAATAATCCGGAAAAAACGGAATAATGATATTATTTAGGAGATAAAACCAAAATGGCAAAACAGATAGTTTATTCAGAAACCGGAAGAATGCACCTTAAGGCAGGCGTTGACAAACTGGCCAACGCGGTAAAAGTGACCCTTGGCCCCAAGGGCAAGACAGTTGTAATTTCCAAGAAATTCGGATCCCCGACCATCATTGACGACGGCGTGACCATTGCAAAGGAAATTGAACTTGAAAACGAATTTGAAAACATGGGAGCGCAGCTTGTACGCGAGGCCGCCAGCAAGACCAATGACATCGCGGGCGACGGAACGACAACCGCTACCGTGCTTACACAGGCTATATTCAACGAAGGCCTGAAGAACATAACCGCTGGAGCAAATCCCACCTATGTCAAGAAAGGCATAGACAAGGCCGTAAAAGCCATTGTCGCGGAACTGAAAAAGATGGCAAAGCCCGTCAAGACCAAAGAGGAAAAAGAGCAGATTGCCACAATTTCCGCAAATGACAAGGTTGTTGGCGCTCTCATTGCCGAGGCAATGGAAAAAGTAGGCCATGAAGGCGTAATCACTGTTGAGGAAGGAAAAACCTCCAATACAGAGCTTGACGTGGTTGAGGGAATGCAGTTTGACCGCGGGTATGTCTCCCCGTATTTCGTGACGGATTCCGAGAGAATGGAATGTGTTCTTGAAGATGCCGCAGTACTCATCACTGACAAGAAAATCTCCGCAATGAATGACATTCTTCCGATACTGGAAAAGGTTGTTCAGATGGGCAAGCCACTTGCGATAATCTGCGACGACCTGGAAGGCGAGCCTCTTGCCACATTGGTAATCAACAGGCTGCGTGGCAACCTGAAGGTCTGTGCCGTAAAAGCCCCCGGATTCGGAGATCGCCGCAAGGAAATGTTGCAGGATATTGCAATACTGACTGGCGGACAGGTAATCAGCGAGGAGCGCGGCATGAAGCTGGACAAGGCTGACATATCCATGCTCGGACGTGCGAAACGCATTGTCGTTGACAAGGAGAACACAACAATAGTGGACGGCGCAGGCGACAAAGATGAGATAAAAGCCCGCACAGGCCAGATACGCAAGCAGATTGAGGACACCACGTCTGATTATGACAGGGAAAAACTCCAGGAAAGGCTTGCCAAGCTCGCAGGCGGCGTTGCAGTAATCCGCGTAGGTGCTGCCACTGAGACCGAGATGAAGGCCCGCAAGTCCAAGATTGAGGACGCAAAGAATGCCACAAAGGCAGGCGTTGAGGAAGGACTGCTCCCTGGCGGTGGCACTGCCCTTATACGTGCTTCAAAGGCTCTTGATGGTGTCAAGACACTGAACGACGACGAAGCCACTGGCGTGAACATTGTCCGCCGTGCAATATATGCCCCGCTTCGCACAATCGCTGAGAACGCCGGTGCTGATGGCAGCATAGTTGTTGACAAGATCCTCAACTCTTCCGACGAGATTGGCTTTGATGCCGATACTCTGGAATATGTAGATGTTCTTAAGGCAGGAATTGTTGACCCCTGCAAGGTGACCCGCACAGCCATAGAGAACGCGGCATCAATTGCGAGCACATTGCTGACCACGGACTGCCTGATAGCGGATCTGCCGGAGAAGGAAAAACCCGCTCCAGCAATGCCAGCAGGCGGAATGCCCGGAATGTATTAATTCCCAGGCCATGCTATAAAAAAACGGTCTCCTATCGGAGGCCGTTTTTTTTAAATTAGCAATTAGCAATGAGCAATTTAGGTGTTTTATGACAATATTGTTTGTAATTCTGGGAGCGATTCTGCTGCTGACTGGCATTGTCGGATGCGTCATTCCGGCTATTCCTGGTCCTGCCTTGGCATTCTGCTCACTTCTGCTATTGATTCCCATTGACAAAAATCCGTCGGTACTGGCATGGTGCGTATCTGTGGCAATTCTTGTCTCGGCATTTATTATTGATTATGCCGTTCCGGCATTGGGCGCGAAAAAATTCAAGGCCAGCAAATATGGCATAATGGGAAGCGTGATCGGCACAATGGCAGGAGCGTTTTTCCTGCCGCTAGGAATAATTCTTGGCCCATTTTTAGGAGCAATGGCCGGGGAGCTGCTGTCAGGCCGCAATCTTAGGGAATCCGTAAATGGCGGCACAGGCGCGTTGCTCGGTTTTCTGGCCGGAACAATGTACAAACTCCTTGTATGCGGCATTTTCTCATTTGTTTTTGTAAAAGCACTGATTTAGGGGAACACGAAAAATACAAGACAAAATTTCATATAATCTTATTATGGACTTCAGGGAACGATTGATAAGGCATCCTCTGCCGGGAAGCACGGAAAATTTCCGCATTCTGTTGGATTTAGGCCGCTACTATGTGGATAAGACACTTTTTGTACGCGACATAATTGATACTCCTTACGATTATCTGCTTTTCACACGCCCCCGTCGTTTTGGCAAGACCTTGAACATGTCAATGCTGCAGACCTTCTTTGAAAAGCCTGCTGACGGAAAAGACACTTCCCACTATTTCAAAAACCTTAAAATATGGCAGTGTGGCGAGAAATATACATCGGAACAGGGCAACAGACCGGTAATAATGCTGTCCTTCAAGGAGATAAAGGGAACAACTTACGAAGAGGCAATCGGAAATATAAAGATAGTGCTGTCAAAGGAATTCGGCAGACATTCGGAGCTACAGGACAGCAACAAGATAAGCAAGGATGATAGGGACATATACTCCGCGATAAGGACAGTTTCCGCAAATGATGCTTATTGGACTTTTTCATTAAAGATACTGTCCGAAATGCTTGAAAGACATCACGGCATAAAGCCACTTCTGTTGATAGACGAGTACGACGTTCCATTACAGGAATCCTGGTATGCAAAGGAAAGGTATTATGACAGAATGGTCATTTTCATAAAGAATATGCTTTCCGCCGTGTTGAAGACAAATCCCAGCCTTTACAAGGGTATTCTGACAGGTGTGACGAGGGTTTCAAAGGAAAGCATTTTCAGTGGTTTGAACAATATAAAGGTTGACACCGTTTTTGACGACAGGTTCAGCGAATATTTCGGATTCACTCAGGAAGAAGTGAATGAGATGTTCAAGTTCTACGGAATAGAGGACAAATTGACGGAGGCCAAAAACTGGTACGACGGATACATATTCGGAGAACAGAATATATACAATCCGTGGTCCGTGCTTAACTATCTTGACAACAGCTGCAAGGCAGAGCCATACTGGATAAACGTTTCCTCAAACGATTTGGCCAAGGACGCGATAAGAAAACTTGACGAGAATGATCGCAAGAGCCTTGTCTCACTCATGTCCGGAGAAACGGTAAGGACATCAGCGTCAACGGATTTCGTATATACGGAACTGGGAGACAAGACCGAACATGCCTTTGGCCTTTTGGTTCAGACTGGGTATTTAAGGGCAAGCAAGGCAAGAAAGTTGTCAAGCGGCTATCTTTGCACAATGGAAATACCGAACAGGGAACTGTATTCAGTATTTTCAAACGAGATAATTGACAGGGTAATAAGGAAATCAGCATATCGTGCCGCAAAGGAAATTTCTTGGGCAATAGTAGACGGAGATGCGAAAGGCCTTGAACAGTATCTGTCGGACTTTCTGCTTGAAATGTGCAGTTATCTGAATCTGACGGAAGAAAAGGATTATCAGAACCTTATAATCGGGTTGTGCGGAACAATGAGGACTGGCTATGCCATACGTCCGGAACATGAGGCAGGTCACGGTCGTGCGGATATAATGTTCGCACCGAGGCTGGATTACGAGGAAAGCGACAAGCTCCCTGGCATAGTTATGGAATTGAAACACATAAAGGCCGAGGAAACGGAAAAAGATTCTCCTGAAAAAACAGAGACAATCCTGCAAGAAGAGGCCGAAGAGGCATTAAGGCAGATAGAAAGGAAAAAATACATATCCTACCTGAAAGCATACGGTGTAAGGAACATGATAAGATACGGAATAGCCTTCAGTGGCAAATATGTCAAAATCATTCGCAAAAGCGGACGGTTTTGAAAATCCTTTATATCGTCATTGTACTTAAATTTTATCTAATCGTGATTAGATAAATTGGCAATTATGCAAATATCAAATACAGTTATAACGAAAAGTTATAAAATTTAATCAGATATAATTTAAAATCATAACTGTCATAACAAAATAAACGAANNAAAGAAAAATCATCAGCGGTTCTTTTTCCTTGCCACGCCGCTTTATATATGATAAAATATATTAGGCGAAAATGTTTACTCAGGAAGAAATAAGATTAAATCAAATAAAAGCCAACATATCTGAAATTCAGAACGGCATATCAGAAGCCTGCGCCAAAACTGGTCGCAATCCTTCCGAAATATCCATAATGGCTGTGACAAAATACGCATCCGCGGAAGACATAAGACTGTTCTTTTCCGCCGGAATCACTGACATAGCCGGGGAAAACAAGGTTCAGTCCGTAAAGGCCCGCTGGATAGACGGGGAACTTGCGGATTTGCGAAAACAGGTCAAGCTCCATCTGATTGGTCATTTGCAGACCAACAAGGCCAAGGCCGCCGTTGAGATTTTTGATTCCATAGATTCCATAGACAGCATAAAGATCGCAAAAGCCGTAAACCGTCATGCGGAAGAGGCAGGCAGGATAATGCCAGTCCTCGTGCAGATAAAGCTGACAAAATCCGAAACACAATCCGGCATAGCTCCGGAAGAGGCATCATCCCTCGTTCGGGAAATGCGGCAGATGTCAAATATCAGGGTTTGCGGATATATGGCCATTGCCCCGGCTTACGCAGGCAGCGACGAAATATCAAGATCCTTCAACGTAGCCAGGGAACTGTTCAATCAGGATTTTGGCACACAGGAAGGAGCGATACTGTCTTTGGGCATGAGCGAGGATTACAAGGAAGCCGTAATGTCCGGATCAACCTTGCTTCGCATTGGCGGATCATTTTTCAGACAGGGGCAATGATTTTAATCTTTTCCTTCAAACAAAAGCAATGAGAGGATACCAATATGATTGTTAAGATACGCGTAATACCTAATGGGGACAACAACGAGGTTATTTCAAGAATAGGCAGCGTCTTGCGCGTAATGGTGGCAGCCGCTCCAGAGGACAACAAGATAAACGAAATACTTTGCGACTATCTTTCGCAGTTTTTTGAAGTCCCGGCAAAACAGGTAAGCATAATCAGGGGTGCCAAGGGACGCGAGAAGACAATTGAGATAACGGGAAAAACGGAAGAGCAGCTCAAGAACATGCTGGATTCCATTCCGTAATCAGGTGTCATACATATTTCATTTTAACGCTGACCGTAAGACTGGCAATATCATGTTTTTTTGCCCGTAGGTTATGGCTAGCGTTATTTGGCATAAATATTCAGAAAAATACATAAATTTGAGGAAGACAAAATGATACCACCACGTTTGAAATTCAGCAAGGGAAAACTTCTCATTCTTGACCAGAGGCTTTTGCCTGACAAGATAGCATATATTTCCGCAGAAGATGCCAGTGGCATAGCCAAGGCGACAAAGGACATGGTCCTGCGGGGAGCCCCACTTATCGGATGTGCCGCGGCCTACGGATTCGCAATGGAAATGGCAAGACTTGCACCACTGTCCTCCTCGTCGGTAAGAAAAATTTCAAAAAGAACCGAGAAAATACTGAATGCCGCAAGACCTACGGCAAAGGCATTGTTCTATGCCACGCAGAGAATGAGACGCAAGGCAGACGAGCTGGCAGACGAAATCAATGGCTTTTTCTCGTCAAAGACACAAAAACAATTCATAAAGGCAATATTCAAAGAGGCGGAGCTTGTCTCTGCCGAAGACGAGGCATCATGCGAGGCCATGGGCAATTATGGGGCATCCCTGTTGCCGGACAACTGCGTGATAATGACGCATTGCAATGCCGGAGCATTGGCCACAATGGGAATAGGCACTGCCGTAGGAGTGATAACGGCGGCCCACAAGCAGGGAAAGATACTTCACGCCTATTCCTGTGAGACAAGGCCGTATATGCAGGGAGCGAGGCTTACAATCTGGGAACTTATGCGTGAAAATGTCCCATCTGAACTTATAACTGACAGCATGGCCGCACATATAATCAAGACCTGCGGTGTTAATGCCGTGGTGGTTGGAGCGGACCGCATAGCCGCGAATGGGGACACCGCGAACAAGATAGGCACATACTCCCTGGCCATAGCGGCAAAATATCACGGAATACCATTCTATGTGGCAGCACCCACGCCTACCTTTGACATGAATGCGTACTCTGGCGACGACATAGTGATAGAGGAACGCTCATCAGACGAGGTCACATACATAAAGGGCATGAGGATAGCTCCAAAGGGTGTAAAGGCCAGGCATCCTGCATTTGACGTGACCCCGGCAAAGCTCATTACTGCCATCATAACCGAAAAGGGAATAATCAAGCCGGTAAACAGGGAGAATGTAAGGAAAATGGTTTCCGCATAAAAAACGGCAAGAATTGTTATTGAGCAAAATCAGGCATATTTAATATCATATAGTTATGGCAACATCTGGAAAGTATTACGCTTATATAAACAAAGGCATACGAGGGCCTCTTCCTCCCAAGGAACTGGCAAAGGTAAACGGTTTTGACCACAATACCCTCGTATGTCAGGAAGACAGCTTTGGGCATTGGCTGGACGTATCAACATTGGAGGATTTCAGCTTCCTTTTTGATACCGATTACTATGATGTCAGCGCGGAGACACGCAAGGACAATGACGTTATAGAGGAGGCAGATCAGATCTCCCAGACTGAATCCGAAGATGCCAATGCCTACAAGGCGGTCCTTGAACGTGCCATTTCCGTAAATGGAGACCTTGAAAAGCAGATAAAGGAAAAGGATGCACAGCTCAAGGAAAAAGATGAGCGTCTTTCAGAGGTTGAAAAAAATATTGCCGAAAAGGACAATGTAATAAAAAGTCTTAATGAGAAAAACGCCGAAGCGTCATTGCGAATAACCGAGGCTTCTGAAAGGATAAGGAGCCTGGAGGAGAAAAATTCCTCCGCCCAGCGTAGCATAGACGAGAAGGATCGTCAGCTTGCCGAGAAGATATTGATAATTTCGGAAAGCACGCAGAAACTAGATGAGATCAAGGAAGCGTCTGAAAGGGACAGGAACGAGTTCGCAGATGTCATCAGGAAAAAGGATGCCTCAATAAAGGATCTTGAAGAAAAACTTGCAAAAGCACCAAAGCCGGAAGATCCGTCGTGGGAAATGCTTTACAAGGCCGCAAAGCAGCGTGTGGACGAGGTGACGGCGGAATGTGAGAAACGCATATCAGCCAAGGACGAGCAGCTCAAATTCCTAAGCGATACAATGGAAAGGAATGAGTCCGCCGTAAGGCTGATAAACGAGAAAAAGGAAAAGGAAATACGCATAGAACGCGAACGCGCCCAGTTCACACTGGATCAGAGGGATGCGGAAATATCCACGTTGAAGACAGATCTGAAAATAAAGGATGATGAGATAAAGTCCTTTGCCTCACGGGCGGCAAAGGCAGAGGAAGAGTGCAAAAAGGCATTGACCCGACTAGAGGAAAAGGAAAGGCAGAACAAGGAGCTTTCCGAAAAAATCGCCTCTGGCAATGCCGATACGGAAAAGAAACTGTCAGAGACCGTTTCAGCGTTAAGGCAGGCAAAGGAGTTGCTGGAATCCCAGAACAAGGAAATAGAAGGTCTCAAATCGTATCAGTCAAATCTTGATTCACAGCTTGAAGAAGCCAGGAAGGCTGCCGGCGAGACATTTGCCTTGAAGGTAAGGGTGGACCAGGCAAACAAGGAAATACATACCCTTTCCGTGGAAAATTCCAAAAAGGACGAGGAGATCAAGACGCTGAAAAACGCAAATTCCAGCGAGAATCCGGAAATAACACGTCTGAAGGCGGAATTGCAGGCCAGGGATACGGAGCTTTCCAATCTGCGGGCGGATCTGAGCGAGGCCACACGTCGTATACAGGAAGTGACGACGAATGAGGAGATAAACGCACGCAAGCACGACGAGTTTTATGACATGGTCAACAAGAAGATAGCATTGCTCGCCGAATACATAAAGAAAATAGAAGGAAAACTTGATTTTTAAAATGGGCAGCATACAGGAAATAATACAGGCAGGCGGAGCAATACTGATAGTACTTGCATGTGTATCGGTTTATTCAATCGCATTAATTCTTGAAAGATGGTTCGCATTCCGCAAGATATCATTATATTACGCCGGATTGAAGCAGAAGATGATGCTTTTCCTTCGCAATGGGGACGTTGCCTCGGTACGGGATTACTGTGCGTTGAACGATTCCCCTACATCAGCGATAATAATGTCCCTGATAAAGAGCAAGGCATCCAAGGCGGAGAAACGGGAATTCGCAGGCCGTGCGTCTGACAAGTACATAACGGACATAAGCAGCAGGATATCAATGCTGGCCACAATAGGCAGTATCGCACCATTCGTCGGCCTTTTTGGAACGGTCATAGGCGTAATGAGGGCATTCAAGGATCTGTCAGCCACGGCTGCTGCTGGGCCTTCCGTAGTGGCTCTGGGAATATCCGAGGCACTTGTAAATACGGCGGCAGGATTGTTCGTCGCAGTACCGGCGGTTTTCTTTTACAACTGGTTTGCAAACAAGGCCAATGACTTCTCGTCTGAACTTAACTGGTATGCGGAACAGCTTATAGAGGCAGTGCCGGACAAGTGAGTAGTTGGCAATGAGCAATTAGCAGTGAGAAATTAGCAATTGAGGAAAGACCTCATTAACAATAGTAGCCTGATTTGATTATGTTTTTGCAGAAAAAAGGAAAAAGGACAGTAATAGCGGAAATGAACATGATTCCGCTTATTGACATTTCCCTGATACTTCTGATTATCTTCATGGTCATCACGCCATCCCTGGTGCAGTCGCAGATAAAGGTCAGCCTGCCAGCGGCACAATCCGGCTCAAAAGGCACGGACAATGACGTCGTAAAGGTTCAGATCTCAGCAAAAGGCGAGATCGCAGTCAATGGACGCAAGATACCGTACAAGAATCTGGAAAAGGAACTCGTATTACGTTTTGGCAAGGCTGCGGAAAAGACGCTACTCGTAGAGGCGGACAAGACTGTTCCCGTGGAAAAGGTTGTAAATGCCCTGGATATAGCAAAAAAACTGGGTGCTGGAAAAATCGGCATTGCCGTCACAGACAAGGAAGAAAAGTAGGCCATGAACAGATGGCTGATGTTTTCATCTGGTGTTCATTTCCTGGGACTTGCCTTCGTGTTCCTTTTTTCATCAATTTCACTTCCAACTCATAAAAAACAGAACAAGGTATTTTATGTGGATTTCGTCGGAGCTTCCACTGTCACAAATGCTGGGGCGAAAGGCGGCGGAAATGGGGAGAAATCGTCTGAAAAAGACGTAAAAAATGACAAAAATGACGTAAAAAAGCCCGAAAATGACAAAAAAAGTGCCGAAAAGGACGCTTTGAAGATCCCGCAACAGAAACAGGACAGCAAGACCGCTCAAAAAACGGAAAAAAAATCTCAAAAAAAGGATTCCGCAAAAACAGTTGCCAGCAAGAAGACTTCGAAACAGCAGAAAAAGGCGGACAAGGCCGATTATCTGGAAGCAGAGGACTTTTCAGGCGAGCTTCCGCCGCCCAGCATGGCTGCCGCGAAATCGTTTCTTCCAGAAAAATCCTCTTCGTCGGGTAGTGGCAGGTCCGGAGGCAGCGGCGGAGAGGTATCCGAGGGAATTGGTGGCGGCGGATTCCGTACGGATACGGATTTTCCATATCCCTGGTACATCTCGCAGGTCCGCGAGGCATTGTTCAACGCCTGGGCGGCAAACTCACCGTCTGTAAGCGGATTGCAATGCACTGCCGCATTCACGATTTTAAGAAATGGCGGAATAAAAAACGCCAAAATTGAGAAATCCTCGGGAAACCGTCTTTTTGACAGTGCCGCATTGTCGGCGGTAAGGGCATCCTCGCCATTTGACCGCCTGCCGGACGATTTTTACGAGGATGTACTCGTCATACACGTTGAATTCCGTTCAACTGACTGATTTTTAAGGAGAAAAAAATGTTTACACTTATTTTCAGAATAGCAATTATCATTCTCATACACATCATTCTTTTTGCAGCATATCCTGACACTGGAAAATTCGGAAATCTCTATTTCTTTGTGTCAATATTCTGCTGGTCCGCATTGCTTGTATTTGTCAGCCGTCTGTTGAATGCGATGCCTCTTCTAGGCAAATTCCTGTCAACCCTTTCCGTGCTGATAATCTATGGCATAACAATAGCCGCTACGGCGTATCTTATGCCACAGACTGACAAGGTTTCGGCGTATGACAAGGCAATGAAGGGCAATATTCCCAATTGGCAGACATTCAAGCGTGGACTGCTGCGTTTTGGCGTTGATGCGGACGACCTGCAGAACAAGGCCAGCAATGCCATAGAGAAGAATGTTGACAAGGCCAAGGATGCCGCAGTAAAGGAAATTGAAAAGAACAAGAAGGAAGCTGATGCCGCTAAAAAGGCGGAGCAAAAACAGTCTGAAACAAATCAGGACGGAAAATCAGCAAAATAATAATTTTTTTTGGGAAAATTTATGGAAACAATAGCGGTCACAGGTGGAACAGGATTCGTAGGCACATTCCTATGCAACGCATTGCGTGAAAAAGGCTACAGGATACGCATAATAACGCGTAAGATGCCCAAAATACAGCGTGAGAATACCGAATACGCAGTTGCGGACTATCAGGACGAAAAAAGCCTGGAAAATGCCTTTACCGGGGCGGACAAGGTAATTCACCTGGCGGCAGGACTATTCTGCATTTCCAAAAAGGAATTTTTCAGGGCAAATTCCAAGGCCACGGAAAATGTTGCCACAGCTGCTAAAAAGGCAGGGATAAGGAAAATAATTTACCAGAGCAGTCTTGCCGCGGGCGGGCCAGCCTACGACGGAAAACCAAAGAATGAGACAATGCCTGATAAGCCATCCTCGTATTACGGTGCAAGCAAGCTGGAGGGGGAAAAATTCATAAAGGAATGTGGAATCCCCTACGTCATACTACGCGCCCCGATTGTCTACGGCGGCAAGGATGCCGGAGTTTCAACCATATCAGACTGGGTACGACGTGGATTAATGGTCAACGCAGGCTCTGCCGACGGCAAATTCAGCTTCATTTACGTCAAGGATCTTGTCCGTGTGCATATTGACGCATTGGAAAAGGACATATTCAACGGCGGAACATTCTATGTATGCGAGAAACAGGATTATCCCTGGAAGGAGTTTATAAACAAGATGGCCGACGGAATGGGACGCAGGCCGCCCTTTATGCTGAATATGCCTATGCCCGTCGTATATGCCGCTGGAATGGTATGTGAGCTTGTTTCAATACTGACTGGTGCCACGCCCATGCTGAACAGGGACAAGGCGAGGGAGGCCGCTGGTCCGGACTGGACAGCCGATGCCTCATTGTGGGAGAAAACCGCAGGCTGGAATGACTGGACACCGCTTGAAAAGGGAGTAAGGCTTACATTCGGCACGGAGGGGAAATAGGGAACTTTAATCGGGGGGATTGAGATGTCAGACGACAACTATGACAAAAGTGAATGGAATGATGAAATCCTTGTCCCATTGGACGGTTCGGAATTGGAAGGCGAGAAAAAAGATGATAACAATTACGACAATGGGGATTTGGTTCCATTGGATTTGAAATCCGACGAAGAAAAAAAATATGACAACGGTCCCTGGGTTGACATAAGCAGTTTGAAACTGGGAATTGTTGAGCCTGGAACCGACACCGACAAATATCAGCAATCTGACGATGAAAGACAGCGTCTTTTGCAGAAAAACGAAAATCTTGAAAATGAGAAGAAAAGGCTGGAGCAGGAAAATCTGCGTATAATACAGGAATACGAGACAAGGCTTAAATCAGCGATAGAAGCGGGAAACCGACAAAAATCTAAAAACGAAAATAGCGGACAAGACAAGAAGCAATCCGTATATGCACAGGAAGAAAAAACAAATTCAACTGTAATAAAAGACATAAAGCCCGATACAGGAAACGCTTTTCTTGCAAAATTCCTGCCCATCGCATTAATTGCCGTACTCGGCGTGGTATCGTACAAATTGTACGAGGAAAAGCATAAGGCACCGTCTGAACCCCAAATAGAGTACATAACAATAAAAGACGATTCCTCCGAACATCAACTAAAGGAAAAGGAAGAACAGCTAAAGGCAATGGAGGCCGCCAAAGCCGAGGAAGAGCAAAGGCGTAAGGAAGCGGAGGCAAAGGCAGCTGCGGATGCGGCGGCAAGGGAAGCCGCTGAGCAGGAATTAAGAAAAAAACAGCAGGAAGAGGCGGAAAAGGAACGTCTAGCATTGTCCAGATACAGACTGGGCAGCATAATAAGCCTCGGTCGTTGGCCGATAGATGTACAGGGAGAAGAACCTCGTCATATAGAGTGGGAGATATTGGAAAAAAGAAAGGACGGAACCGCCATACTGTTAAGCAGGCAGGCCATTGACCTGAAGCCGTATCATCTGGAGAAGAAAAGCATAACCTGGTCGGAAAGCAGCATCAGATGGTGGCTTAACGGTGAATTTTACAACAAGGCATTTACTGAAAGTGAGAAAGGCAGCATTGTCCCAGTAAGACTGTTAAATTCGGACAATAACGGAAAATATACGCAGGCATATATAGACAATTGGAAAAAATGGGGCGTATACGAATCAGGCGACGAGGAAAAGTATCTGGGCAGGACAATGCGTGGCAAAGGCGGAGAAACTACTACCGACAAGGTGTGGCTGCTAAGCCTTGACGATATGAGAAAATATGGCAGACGGTTCAGATCTGATACGTCAAGGACTGTTCAGCCGGCAGAATACCTAATAAAAAGATACGGAGAATTTTGCACGTCGGATAATTGCAGGAAAAACGGTGCGGTCGGCAATGTGTGGTGGTGGCTGCGTTCCCCTGGCAAGGATTCTGATTATGGGGCGAATGTCAATTCTGGTGGTTTTGTAAACGCTATAGGCAGCAATGTTGACAATAAGAACGGTGGTGTGCGTGCCGCAATAAAGGTCAATCTGAAAAAACTCTGACCAGTTTCCAATTATGTAAACGCAAAAAAGGCCCTGCCAGACGGCAGAGCCTTTTGAATTTAAGAGTAGGATTGGTTTAGAACTTGTATCCAAGTCCTATCGCGGGCATATTCACATAAGTGCGGTACTCGCCATTGAGGGAATCATTATGTACATTTCCCCTGACTGTTCTTTCAAGGAACTGTTCCCTTACATAAGAGAGGTCTATGGTCATATTATCGCTTACATTATAAGTCGCTCCAATTGAAATTCCTATGCGGTCGTTGTCAGGCACGCGTGTTTCAAGCAATGATGCCTTTACAGGATTTGTATCATACAACAATCCTCCACGGAAGGTCCACTTGCTGTTCATTGCATATCTTGTGCCAAGTCTTACTGCATACGCCGGACCAAATCCTTTGCGTTGTTCAATACTGGAAGCACCTTTTCTTATAAATACAAGGTTGTCATAGGTAGTCCAGTTTGTGTAATCACCTTGCAGACTTAAAAGCCATTTGCTGTTGATTTTCCATGCCGCACCCAGGGTTGCCATATCTGGAACAGTAAGGTCGGCTTCCAAATCCCAGCTATATGGGCCAACCTTGAATTTTCCACCATATAGTGTTGCCTTAATCCTGCTTCTGTATGTAGCTCCGAAAGACCACTCTTCCGTAGGTTTGTACATAAGGCCTACATTGAAACCATGTCCATATTTGCTCTTTGTCGCATCAAGTTGTGCAGTTGTGCTGTCAAGCGTTGCTGACATATAGCCATAGTCATAACCTATTGCGGCAGAAAGTTTTTCGTTGAAGGCATAAGCAAAGTTAAAATTGAAATTAATATCCTGAACCTCGCTTTTTGTAGCTATGTCGGCAGTTGTAGCAGAATCATGCCATTTGTTTGCAAACCCAAAGGGAGCATTTACGCCAAGAGATAAGGCCATCTTGTCATTCAGCTTGCGTACGGCGTAGGCTGATGGAATTACTGGCACTTCATCTGCTGTCTTGTCGGTTACACCTGCCGTGTTCGTGTGGCGGAAATGTGCGAACGCAAAAGCCGCTCCGAGGCTGTAGTGATTGTTTCCTCCTTCCAGGAATACTGTAGCGGCAGGATTGTACCAGGTCGCAGAGGCATTGTCCGCAACAGCCGTGAATGCGTTTGCCATTCCACCGGCAGCGGCATCCTGGGCCGCTATTCCAAAACCGGATGCATTCGCATTGACTGAAGCCAATGAAAGTCCAGCGAGAAATACTGTTATTTTTACAAATTTTTTCATTTTGTAAGACTCTCCTTAGAAAATAAGCAAATATTTAAATCAAACACTTGCTTTAATTTTATTCTAGCAAAATAAGACTATTTTTGTAAAGCAATTGTTTGAATTTTGAAAATCTTGAGGAAAAATTGATTATTATCTAAAAAAAACTTGCTATAATATCATTATATTTACACTATTTCGGAGGCGTAAAGATGAACAAGTATTTTGCAATAGCGGTTTTGGGAATGTCAGTAATGATTTCAGCCTGCTCGTCAGCACAGAAGGCGGAAAACAATGCCGTAGCCGCAACAACGGAAATTCAGCAGGCAGTAGATAACGTTCCCTCGTCAGTCACGGTTAATTTTGCTTTTGACTCCGCGGCTTTGACAAAGAAATACTATGCTGCCGTAAAGATGTTTGTGAAAAACATAAATCAGGACGGAATTACGATAAACGTAGATGGCTACACCGATGACATTGGTACTGAGGCATATAATATGAAACTCTCCATGCAGAGGGCGGAAGCCGTTGCGGATTATCTTGAGGATAATGGTGTTGATAGAAACAATATCGTAACTCGCGGACATGGCAAGAATGATTTTGTTGCTGACAATGAGACTGAGGAAGGCCGTGCGAAAAACAGACGTGTTGAAGTGACACTGTCTTCAAAATAATATTGCATAGCAATTTTTCATTGCACAAAAAACTAAGGAAACGCTGAAAAATATACTTTTTCAGCGTTTCCAATGAGCATTTAGCGATGAAGGAAAAAAATTATAGAAAAATTTAATACATTTTTGCCGTAGTTTTATTGTATAATGCAAAATTTGCTATAATTTTTATAAGTTGTAAACATAAGCGAAGGAGCATCATTTTTTATTATGAAACATTATTCTTTGATAGCCCTGCTAGGTTTGACACTTTCCGCCACTGCCTGTACACCGGTGTTTGTAAGTCTGGCACTTCCGGATGGACCGGCCTCTTTGAAGGGCGAGAAGACAACCCAGCTTGCATCCGCAAAGGATAAGACGGAAACGTCGACAACCAGTGCGGGACAACAAGACGCAGGACAGACAGCTACGGCTGGTGCTGCAGAGGGGACAGCACAGACAACACCTGTATCGGATACTGGTACGACAATTGCCCAGCAGACATCTGATCAGGACATCTACGGCGGAACTGCCACAGATATGGCCTCAGGCAAAAAATTTGCAGATCAGACTACATCTTCTCTGACAGTCAACTTTGACTTTGACTCTACCACAATGAACATGACCAGTGACTTGAACAGGTCCCTCAAGCCATTGATTTCAGCAATGAAGCAGAGCAATGTCAGGGTCAATATTGATGGTTATACCGACGATATGGGTCCCAAATATTATAATGACAGGTTGTCTGAACGCCGTGCAGAGGCAGTCAAGGAATTTCTTGCACATAATGGCGTAAGCACAGACCGCATGGTGACCAAGGGACACGGACAGACCAACTTCGTAGCGGGCAACGATACCGAGGAAGGTCGTGCCATGAACCGTCGTGTTGAAATTTCAATTCCAGTCTCTGTTGTGAACTTTGACTTCAACTCCACAACCTTGAATGTCACTGCCGATACTTATGCGGCATTGAAGCCTTTCGTGGAGAGCATGAAGGAAGATCCAAGCATAAGGATAAGGCTGGATGCCTATACCGACGATGTCGGCAGCACTGAGTTCAACAAGAAACTTGCCCAGCAGAGGGCAGTGGCTGTAGCCGACTATCTGGAATACAATGGTATAAGCCGCGACAGGATTGAGACACGCAATCTCGGAAAGACCAGCTTCCTGGCGAGCAACGCCACCGAGGAAGGTCGTGCCATTAACCGTCGTGTTGAAATATATGTCGTAAAATAAAAAAGCTGAAATATCAGCGTAAGAAAGGCCTCTTGTACAGAGGCCTTTTTTTTGCTATAATATATTTATAACACAAGGAGAGATGGCCGAGTGGTCGAAGGCGCACCCCTGCTAAGGGTGTATGCTCCAAAAGGGCATCGAGGGTTCGAATCCCTCTCTCTCCGACGATAAAAAGCCTGGCTTGTGCTAGGCTTTTTTCATGTTTCACTTATGCTATAATCAATATATGCCTCAAGAAATAAAAAATCATAAGATAGAGGGTATGTTCTGGGGGGGATACATTCGTCATAATGAACTTTACCGAAATATTTATGATGATGCCAAACAATTAGTAAACACGGAATTTATAGTGGAAAACAATGCCCTTATGATGTATAATCCGTTGCTTGAAGGTGGCAGCAAATAATGTCGGGGGGGATATTGTTGTAAAAAGAGGGAAGTCCCACAACACGAACTTTCGCCCGTCTAACGGTGGGACTTCCAAGAATATTATATCATATAAGGCGAATACTTTCACAGGTCAGGTTTGACAAATTCTATCAGGTCTACTATAATATAATCAGTACCGTTGCGGAGGGCCAACGATTTATCGGTGGAGGAATTACCCGCAACGGTATCTTTTTACTCAAAAAAAAGAGCCTTGAAAAAGGCTCTTTTTTGAATTATGCAAATACAGATAAGTGAATTTCCACAATTGCTAATTGGAAATACGGCAAATGTGCTTTTTCGTGTTTCCTTATGCCTTCTTGTGTTCCTTATGCTCGTGGAGGTCAGATGTGCAGTGTGCGCATTTTGTTGCCTTTATCGGAATTTCGGAAAGGCAGTAAGGGCATTTTTTCGTGGTAGGCTCTGCGGGAGCGGCAGCCTCCTCGGCGGCAAAAATATTTTTCAGCTTGTTAAGCCATGTAATCATGAAGAAAATGGCCGCCGCGATAATCAGAAAGTTTATCACGGTGTTGAGGAACATTCCGTAATTGATTGTTGCCGCACCGGCCTTCTGTGCCTCCGCCAATGAGGCGTAATGCGTTGATGACAGGTTTATGAACAGGTTGGAAAAGTCCACTCCACCGGTAAGTTTACCAATCGGAGGCATAATCACGTCGGAAACCAGTGAGTTTACAATCTTGCCGAATGCTCCGCCGATGATAACGCCGACGGCCATGTCAACCACATTGCCACGCATGATGAACTGCTTGAAACCCTTCAGTGTGTCTGTTACGGTGTTTTTAACTGTGTCTACTGCCTTGTTTTTGTCAATTTTCATTTCCAAATCTCCTAATTGAAATCTATACTGATATTTTACAAATTAATATGGTGTGATGTAATTAGGAAAATTATTTTCACAAATCCCTGCTTTTTTTGTAGAATATTATNNATCTGATGAAAAAAACAATAATACTTGCAAGTATGTTCTCATTGGTTTTGACAGCGTGCGTGACACCTGGCAAGAACACTGCCATTGGTGCTGCGGCTGGTACGGCCATAGGTGCTGGCGTTGGTGCTGCCACTGCGAAACTCACAAAGGGTGATGTCAAGAAGGGTGCCATGATTGGTGCTGGTGCTGGCCTCGTAGCCGGTGCGGCACTCGGAAACTATTATGACAAGCTGGCAAAAGAGCTTGCTGCGATAGCCGACGTGGAAAAGACCGACAATGGTGTCAAGATAACGCTGAAAGGCGATATACTGTTTGAAACAGGCAAATCCAATCTTAACCAGGATTCAATGACACTGCTTACCAACCTGAACAAGGTTCTTAAGAAATATCCCAAGAACAGGATAGTCATTCACGGCTATACGGACTCAACTGGCAGTGCGGCCACAAACCAGAAACTTTCAGCTGCCCGTGCCCAGGCCGTATATGATTATCTGGTCACACGCGATGGCCTTAAGACACTCAGCATTTCCCCAGTAGGACATGGCTCTGCAAATGCGGTTGGTGACAACAGCACAGCCGCTGGTCGTGCGATGAACCGCCGCGTCGAGCTGCAGATCACCGCTAACGAAAAGGATATACAGTAATTCCTTTTTGTCAAAAATAAAAACCGCCTCACGGGGGCGGTTTTTTTATTTATCAAAAGTTTTTCCTTGGAATTTATGAAGAAATCAATACTATTGTTCTCGCTGCTGATCGTTTTCATCCTTTCATTGTTCATTAATTTTGATATTCCTGAGATTACATTAAGGCTGCAATCTGATTCCTCCAATATAAATCCGCCGGAGATTAGCATTTCACAATCAGGCGGTCAGGCGGCGGAAAGGATTTCGTACAGGATAATGTCCTCGTCAGATTGCTATATGGTAATCGGACTGAGAAATTATGAAACATCTTTTCAGCGTAATATGCTGAACAATTTTGCAATAATCATATCAGGAGCGGAAAGGACTGAGGAACTTTTAAGGCAGGATATAGTCATTCCCCTGCGTGAGGGAGTATCTGCTGAATTTGACGTAATAAGAAACCATCCTTTCAGATGGCATTATCTCGGTAGGATTTATAAACTTTCTGCATTGACAGGGACATTTATCCTTCTTTACGGCTTGTCATTGTTTTTTTTGAATTACAGAAAGGAAATACTGTCTTTTTTTGATAAGGATTGGCCGCATGAAATAGTTGTTTTTTTTAAAAATATCAATCCCCTGTATTATAAGACATTTATTGCATGTTTTATTGCAACGAACATTGTCTTCTTGTACCATACAGTGCATTTTATATGGGGAAATCACGACTGGGGCTTTGTCAAATATGGTTTGGGATGGTTCGGTGCGGTATGGGGTGGCAGACTGACTGAGAATTTCTTTGCCAAAACGCTTTTTGGAGGAGATGTACTTCCATTGTTTTATAATTTTTTCAATTTTGCGACATTCTCAATAGGAGCTGTTCTGCTTTGCGTGCTTTGGAAAATACCGAAAAATCTTTTTTCCTATCTTACGGTATCCCTTTTGCTTGTCCTTACTCCTTATACGTTGAGCTGGCTTTTTATGGTCAACATGATACATTTTGCCTTGCCTGCGATAGTGTTTGGCGGAATGTTGCTTGCCCTTAAGGCTGGCGAGGAAAATCAAAAAAACAGGACAGTTCTCAATTCCCTGTCGGTTTTTATGATCTTATATGCGTTTTTCGCATACCCTCCCGTATTAAGCACTATCGCGGTTGTTTTTTCGGGAATGTGCCTTATGGAATGTTTTTATGAGGAAAAGAAGATAAGGGAAATTTTTTTCAAATTCCGATATATAATTGCAAATGTCGTAGTTTCCGGCCTCATTTTTAAAATTTCATTAAAGATACTGCCTTTCCTGTCCGATAGTGTTGATGCAAAGGCCTATATGACGCAGAATGTCGGAATATCTGCCTTTTTTAAGGGAATCATTCCAACGTTCAAATCAGTCTTTTTGCAGTTTGTAGTCACGCAGCCATTTCTGGATTTCAATTATAAAATGCTATGGCTGCTATTGATGGCTGTTTCCGTTGCCACGCTTGCCTATTCCGCATTTGACCGCAAACTGGATAAAAGGACAGTATTGTTTTCCCTGTTCTTTTTTCTGTTGACTATATGTGCCTCCCAGACGACTGTCTTTCTGTCTTTGGATAAGGGTATAATGTTCTCAACAAGGATAGCGATGTTCGGACTGCTGTTCCTTTATGTCTTTCTATATGCTGTTATTATTAGGCAAAAAGGCAATATGTTCAGGAATTTGGGCTTCATTTTTTTCATATTGATAGCATTGGGTGGCGTTTCAAGAAATGTCAATGCCCAGAAAATCTGGAAACTCGGTTTTGATGCGGAAAGGGAGAATATACTATCAATAGCACATGAGATAGAAAGCCATCCGGCATTTGATCCTGAAAAAAAATATATTTACGTCGCATTCGGCAGGCAGCACTCATTCAGGGAGGATTACTATTTTGAGGATTATGACCTGCCTGATGAACGTATGCTCAACTATCCTTTCACTCCCGACTGGGTGCCACATGTTCCCTTGCAGTTTTTCGCTCGTAAAAATTACATTGAGAATGGGTATTCCATTTTCAAAGGATGCCTTACACCTAAAAATATTCAAGACGGGTTAAACAATGATCTTGCGGATTTCAAGGCCAATGCTAAGCCATGGCCGGCACAGGGATCAATGCTTGTAAATGACAAATATATTGCCGTCATGTTTGACCNNAATGAGCAATTGAGAAAATTTGTGAAAAAAATACAACTATTTAATAAAATATATTTATGAGAGTTCCTGTACTAGCTATAATTCTTCCGTGTTATAATGAGGAAGCCGCCCTTCCTGCCGCTTTCATCAAGATGATATCCTTGCTGGAACTGTACATAAGGGAGGGTTTGATTTCCCCGGAAAGCCGTGCGTATTTCGTAAATGATGGCAGCTCCGATGGAACATGGCAGCAAATTAAGTCAAAATCCGCTGAAAATAAACTGGTGTGCGGCATTAGCCTTTCCCGCAATTTTGGCCATCAGAACGCGTTGCTGGCAGGCCTGCATTCCGTGGAGGCTGACGCATACATAACCATAGATGCGGATTTGCAGGACAATCCGGACTGTATTAAGGAAATGCTTGCAAAATTCTCGAATGGTGCTGAAATCGTATGCGGTGTTCGTGCAAGGCGGGATACGGACACGTTTTTCAAAAAAAACACGGCCCTGCTTTATTACAGGATTATGAACTGGTGCGGCGTCAAGACCATACCAAATCATGCGGATTTCCGTCTGATGGGCAGAAAATCAGTAAATGCCCTAAGGCAGTTCCGTGAAAAGAATCTTTTCCTGCGGGGACTTGTGCCATATCTGGGCTTTAAAACGGAATGTGTTTACTACGACCGTACAGAAAGACAGGCCGGTGAGACCAAATATCCTTTGAGAAAAATGCTCGCACTGGCCTGGAACGGGATAATCGGCTTTACCGACGTGCCACTAAGAATCATAATGTTCCTCGGATTGGCATTGATCCTTTTCGGGTTAATACTTGCTGTTATTGTTCCGGCAAACTATGACAATTTCCTTTTGAGGATTTCCGCCGTAATAAGTATTTTTTCTGGCATAAACACATTCGCACTTGGCATTGCCGCGGAATATATTGGAAAAATACTGACAGAGACCAGGCAGAGGCCGTCTTTTATAATTGATGAAATAGTTTCCGACGTTAAATGAATGGTTTTTTTTTGAAAATATCAGAATTTTTTAACAAGAAAAGCACTGCGGAAAGGATTTGCTACTTTTTCCTGCTGCTTGCCATGTTTGTTTTTTCATTTGCCATCCTTTTCCGTGCGGAATGGATTATAGGCGACGATTTTGAGACATTGCAGACCACCGCGATAGGCCGTGCGGAGTCCATAACAAGGCATATAGGACAGGAACACGTCGCAAATGGGCGTTTCTACCCTCTTGGGCATTATGATCTGAATATACTTACGTTGATTCCCGTAGGAAAAACGCCTTTGGCACATTATGTCTATATTTTTCTGCAATTCCTGGCATTTTCCTTAATTTTATGGAAGATAACGGGAATTAACTGGAATAATCACGTCGTGGAAAGGAAAAAAGGGACTTTGAACCTTTATTCAAGGACGATCTTGTTCCTTTTTCTGATTTTTTCGTCGGGATTTTCCTGGATTTTTATTGACATCAATTATCCTGAAAGATTCCTCATTCTTCTGTTGGGATTGTTCATTTTGTGCGGTCGCATGGCTCTGATCNNTGGCGTTGTCCATTGCGGCCTATTCATCGTATATGAAGGAGCCTGTTTTTGGCATTTTCTGCGTTTTTGCCGCCTCATTTCTTGTCTTTTCAGAAAAAAAATCAAAAAAAGACAGTATTTTCTGTTATTTTCTGCTTGCAAACGGTATAATTTTCCTTGTCCTGTATTATTTCCTCGCATTCAGGGGACATACATCCGTTTATACGTCTTCCTCGGAGACAAACGTTTTTTCGCTGATTTCCCGTGTCTTTCATGCGGAAAAAGCCAATATTGTCATAATCCTTCTTGCCGCATACAGGTTTTTCAGAATTGTATTCAAAAAGGAAAAGGATCAGATTTTCGCAGATTCACTGCTTTTTGCCAGTGCCGGATATGTGTCGTCGTATATCGTGCTTGGATTGGCTTATCCATATTATTTTTCCCCGGCATTGCTGCTTGCTATTCCATCGTTTGTAAATGCGGTAAGTATTAACAAGGAGAAAGACAGATTGGCCTTGTCTGTAAGATATGCCCTTTGCGTGTTCCTTTTGGCAATGATTTTTGTGAATTTGCCACTTTTCAAGGAAAATATCGCCATGTCATATATGGAACGTACCACGGATATGGCCATAATACGAACTGTGGCGGAGCACAAGACCAGAGGAGGGACGCTTTATTGGCATATACCGACGTATTTGCCGAATAATCCGATTAATCCGACCATATCGGGGCAAAGACACATTTACGATGTCTTTATTGATTATGTCCTGGGAGATTACTCATCAGTGAAAATTCCGGGAAGCAGGAATATTTTTGCACTGACACGGGATGTTGTTGATTTAAAGGACGAGGACGTGTTCTTCCTGCCTGTTTATGTTGACGAGGATGCGAGGCCTGTGCCTTTTCCCAAGGATATAATGGAAATGTTGGAAAAATACGATTTCGTCGCCTTGAACTGCAATCTTGTTCATATAAGGATTTTCGTTAAAAAGGGCAGCTACATAGAGCCAAACTGGCTTCTGAACAGGACAATGATAAATGAGCAATTAGCAGTGAACAATTAGCAATTGAGGAGATCCTTTATAAGAAAAGTTAAAATTATCGTCGTGATATGATTTTTTATTAAAATAAGTATTATTGAGA
>LXOW01210387.1_pt1 | contig 45682 bp, 41 predicted proteins | sample 1368591 | NCBI WGS metagenome assembly LXOW01 (sample SAMN04884650, study PRJNA319009) | bovine gut metagenome | isolation source: Cow rumen | host: Bos taurus | place: Italy: Legnaro (PD) | collected 2014-07-09
GTTCCACGCCCCGCTCTCGACGACGGCGGTCGGGCCGGTGAGGAGCAGGTCGCGCAGCATACCGTTCTCCCGCACGAGCCGGACATGGAGGCGGCCCCCCGGCATGTCGATCATGACGCGCCCGCCTGTGATCCGTCCGCGCAGCGAGAGCGCCAGGGCGATCGCCCCGCAGCCCGTGCCGCAGGCGAGCGTGAAGTCCTCGACTCCGCGCTCGAAGGTCAGGGCGCGCACGCTGTCCGCACCGGTCAGGCAGGCGAAGCTGACGTTCGCGCCGCGCGGGAAGGCGGGGCTATGCCGCAGCGCGCGCCCGCGCTCGCGGAGAATATCGAGAGTGGCGAAGGCTGCCTCCTCCACCTCGACGACGGCGTGGGGGATGCCGGGGGAGCCGAGCTCGACATAGGCACAGTCCGCCGTCTCGCTCAGCCCCGGCGCGAGGCGGTGCGGCTCGGCAACCGAGGGATCGTTCAGGCGAATCTCATAGCTCTCCGCGTCGATGCGCCGCGCGCGGACAAGCCCCGCCGTCGCGCGGATGCGGATATCCCCTGCGTCGCGGACAAAGCCGTGCTCCACGCCGTAGCGGGCGGCGCAGCGCGCGCCGTTGCCGCACATCTCGCCGACTGAGCCGTCGGAATTATAAAACAGCATCCTGAAATCGGCGTCCTCATCCGGGGCGAGGACGATCAGCCCGTCCGCGCCCGGGCCTGTGCGCGCGTCACAGAGGAGCCGGGCGAGGATCGCAAGACCCTCGCCCGTTTCCCCGGCGTCTTGCAGCTCCGTCAGGATAAAGGAGTTGCCCGCGCCGTGCATTTTGGTATAGCGCATTTACTGTTTGTTCTTGGCGGCGAGCGCCTTTTGCAGCCAATCCTTGCCGTCGTTGAAGCGGGAGACGATGAAGGAGGCCACATAGTCGCCGGCCGCGTTGACCATCGTGGCCGGGGGATCGACGAGGTCGCCGATCGCCTGCGCGATGGGGAAGGCCACGGCAAGCTGCTCGGGGAAGAACAGGGAGCAGAGCACCAGCTCGCCCGTGCCGCCGCCGCCGGGGATGCCGGACATGGCGACCGAGGAGACCGTCGCGACGATGATCGCGAGCAGCGCGTCGGTCGTGGCGAAGTCCTTGCCGAACATGCCGAAGAGGAAGGCGACCTTGATGATGGCGCTCATGCCGGAGCCGTCCATGTTCATCGTCGCGCCCATGGGCAGCACGATGTCGGTGACGTCCTTGGAGATGCCGGTGTCCTCGGAGACCTCCATGTTGGTGGGGATCGTCGCGACGGAGGAGCAGGTGCCGAAGGCCACCGCCGCGGGGCGGAAGAGGTGCTGGAACATGACCTTCACCGCGCCCTTGCCGCCGCCGAAGCGGGCGTAGAGCGGGAAGATCAGGAACATGTAGGCGAAGGCGACCACATAGTAGAGGATGATGGCGCGGGCGTAGCTGGAGACGAAGTCGGCGCCGTGGGCGGCGACCAGGGCGGCGAAGAAGCCGAAGAAGCCGATGGGGGCGTAGTAGCTGATGAGCTTGATGACCTTCATCAGCACCTGGGTGATCTCCTCGAGGAGCTTCGCGACCTTGGTCTCCGGCCCGCCGCACATCTGCACGCCGAAGCCGAAGAAGATGCCCGCGATGATGAGCTGGAGGATGGAGCGGCGGCTCCAGAGCTCGGGGAAGTCGGGCTTGGTGAAGAAGCCGACGATCATGGCGCCCGCGCTCATGGGCTCGGAGGCGCCCGGCTCAAAGGCGGGCTCGCCGGTGTAGACCGGCACGAAGCGCACGATCACATACATGATGACGGAGGCGATGACGGTGGTACACATGAAGGTCAGCACGGTGCTGCCCATGAGCTTGCCGGCGCGCTTGGCGCTGCGCATGTTGGCGATGGAGGAGGAGATGGAGAAGAACACCATCGGCACGACGACGCAGAACATCATGTTGATGAAGAGCGTGCCGAGCGGCTCCAGCGCGCTTGCGCCCGGCCAGGCGAAGCCGACCGCGATGCCGAGCACGATGCCGAGGATCATCGTCAGGAAGAACCAGTTGCTTTTGAAGAAGCCGTTTTTGCTGTTCATAGGACAGAAAACTCCTTTACTTGGACTCTGTCGGTATTATATTCACCAGACTTTGCAATGTCGATAGCGCTGAATGCTTGAAATCTTGCAAAAAGTATCGTATAGTAGGCTCGTTCCTATGGCTTCCCCTTGAGGGGAAGCTGTCATGGCCGATCTCACGCGAGGCCATGACTGATGAGGTGGGCCCGTTCTGACCAGCCTGGTTGCTAGGGGGCCACCTCATCCGTCGCTTCGCGACACCTTCCCCTCAAGGGGAAGGCTGAAATGGAGGGCTTGCCCATGCGCGAGCAGCGCTATAGCCGGGAGGGCTATCTGCACGAGAACTACCACTACTTTCATCTCCGCGACAGCGCGGGGCAGGAGCGCGATTTCCACTTCCACGATTTCGACAAGCTGGTGCTGCTGCTGGGCGGGCAGGTCGAATATCTGGTGGAGGATCAGCGCTTCGAGCTGCTGCCGGGGACGGTGCTGCTGGTCAAGCAGCACACGATCCACAAGGCCGTGATCGACCGCTCGCGCCCCTACGAGCGCATCATCCTCTACCTGAACCGCGCCTTTTTCGACCGCACGGCGCCCCAGGCGCGGCTGTTCGACTGCTTTGAGACCGCCGGGCGCACGGGGCACTGGCTGCTCGCGCCGGACGAGGCGCAGCGCCGCGAGATCATGGACACGCTCGAAAGCTACGAGCGCGCGCAGGAGGACACGCGCTTCGGCGCGGAGACCATGCGCGACACGCTCATTATGCAGCTTCTCGTGCTGATCGGGCGGCTGAACGCGGCCGAGGCGGAGCATGAGACGAGCTTCGATCCCAAGATCCAGGAGGCGCTGAGCTACATCAACGAGCACCTCGCGCAGCCATTGAGCGTGGACGCGCTCGCCGAGCGGGTGTATCTGAGCCGCTAGCACTTCATGCGCCTCTTCAAGGCGCAGACCGGCACGACCGTGCACGCCTACATCCGGCAGAAGCGCCTGCTCACGGCGGCGCGGCTGCTCCGCGAGGGCGTCCCCGCCGCGCGCGCGGCGGCGGAGAGCGGCTTCGGCGACTATTCCGCCTTCCACCGCGCCTTCCGCGAGAGCTTCGGGCTGAATCCGGGGGAGCTGAGGAAATAGCGGGGGGCCGACGTCCTCGACGCCCCGGCACGGAGCCTCCCCTGACGCGCAAGCGTTAGGGAAACGCTGATTAATCCGCCGGTCACGCGTCTGCCGGCATATTTTCGCCGGATTTAATCAGCGCTTCCCTAGGCGTCCGCTTTTGGAAGAACAGACAAATATACTCCCGTAAAACTGTGCGTCATGTATATTGACAGGAATAGAAAACGGTTAAGCCGGCCGCGTCAGCGCAGCTTTTGGCAGTACTGCGTGCAGAGCTTGTCCGTGCAGTTGGCGCAGCTCAGCGCCGTGTTGGAAAACTCCCAGAAACGCTCCGGGTACATCATCACGCAGAGCTCCCACACCAGCCACACCGCGATGGACATGAGGATCAGGCTGCACGGGTAGAAGCCGCGCAGAAACAGCATGGGCGTGAACATCATCAGATGATCCCAGTTGAAGATGCGGCAGGTGGTGCAGCAGCGGTTCTTCATGATGAGCCGGAAGGGGCACCAGATCAGCACGCAGACCAGATCGCAGACATAGAAGACGACCGTGATGAGAAACAGCGCCGCGTCGGTCAGGAGATTCCAATAGCGCAACAGCGTGATCGCGAAAATCACCGCCGCCCAGAGGAGGAAGACCCTGTAGGCGGCCTTGGTGGTGTCCACGATATACTGGTGCAGCGCCTGATAGTTGACCGCCTCTTTCAGCGGCTTGAAGCGGAAGTGGAACAGCTTCTGCGAGCCGAGCGCCAGCTTCCGCGGGAGCGGGAAGAGCTGCCCCAGCATATCCAGCATCCAGACGAGCCACAGCAGATGCAGCGGGGAGAGCGCGCGGAAGAAGCCCCAGCCGCGCAGGATCTCGAGCTGCTCGGGCTGCGTGACGGTGAGATACACGCAGGCCAGCAGGATCAGGCAGCGCAGAACCAGCCTTCCGACATAGGTCTTGCGGATGACGGAGGGCGCGGGCCTGGTTGTGACGGTGCGAAGCAGTTTTTCCTTGCGATCCATGACGTGTCCTTTCCGTGCTCCCTGCGAGGCTGCTGTCAGCATACCGCATCCACCCGGCAAAGTCTACAGTTTTTTCCTGCGTTTGGCAAAAAACACCGGCGGGAGNNCTCCCGCCGGGACTTTACAGCGTCACGCCGTCCTTGAAAATCGCGATCTGTCTCTCGCCGCGCTGCTCGCCCCTGGTCTGTCTGCCGCTCGCGATCTCGAGCACGAAGTCCAGCAGCCGCTCGCCCGCGGCGTCCAGGCTCTCGCCCTCGGCGACGGTACCGGCGTTGAAGTCGATCCAGTTGCCCTTCTTCTCATAGAGCGCGGTGTTGGTGGAGATCTTCACCGTGGGGGCCGGGGCGCCGAAGGGGGTGCCGCGCCCGGTGGTGAAGAGGATCATGTGCGCGCCCGCGGCGGTCAGATCGGTGGCGGAGACCAGATCGTTGCCCGGGCCGGAGAGGAGGTTCAGGCCCTTTTTCGTCACGGGCTCGGCGTACTCCAGCACGTCCACGACCGGGGCGCTGCCGCCCTTCTGCACGCAGCCGCAGCTCTTGTCCTCGAGCGTGGTGATGCCGCCGGCCTTGTTGCCGGGGCTGGGGTTTTCATAGACCACCTGGCCGTGGCTGACAAAGTAGTCCTTGAAGCCGTTGACCATCCTGACGGCCTTGTCGAAGACCGCCTCGCTCTCGCAGCGGGAGAAGAGGATGTTCTCGGCGCCGAACATCTCGGGCACCTCGGTCAGCACCGTGGAGCCGCCGAGGGCGACCAGCCGGTCGGAGAAGCGGCCGACGGTCGGGTTCGCCGTGATGCCGGAGAGCCCGTCCGAGCCGCCGCACTTCATGCCGACGACGAGCTCGGAGGCGGGGATCTCCTCCCGCTGAAACTGCCCGGCGTAGTCCGCGAGCTCCTTTCAGGAGCGCCGCGCCGGCCTCGTACTCGTCCTCGACCTGCTGGCAGACGAGGAACTTCACGCGCTTTTCGTCATACTCGCCGAGCTCGGCCTTGAACTGCTCCTGCGTCAGATTCTCGCAGCCGAGGGAGAGCACCAGCACGCCGCCCGCGTTGGGGTGGCGGCAGAGCGCGGCGAGGAGCTTGCGGGTCTGGGCGTGGTCGCCGCCCATCTGGCTGCACCCGTAGGGGTGGGCGAAGGTATAGAGCCCGTCGATGCTGCCCGTGACGAGATGCTGATTGTCCCGCACGAGCGCGGCGGCGATGTTGTTCACGCAGCCGACGGTCGGGATGATCCAGAGCTCGTTTCTGACGGCGGCGCGGCCGTCCGCCGCCGGTAGCCCCGGAAGCTTCTCGGCGCGGTCTCGGGCAGGGGGCAGGTCTTGTGCTCGTAGACGTACTCCGCCGACTCCGAGAGCCCGGTGCGGACGTTGTGTACATGCACCCAGGCGCCGGGGGCGATATCGCATTTCGCAAGCCCGATGGGGTTGCCGTATTTGACGACCGGCTCGCCCGCTTTGATACCCGTCAGGGCGAGCTTATGCCCGCGCGCCACGTCCTCGGCGGCGGCGAGGCCGAAGCCCTCCAGCGTCTCCCCCGCCTTGATATCCGCGAGCGCGACGGCGACGTTGTCGTTCGGGTGGATACGGATGAGCTTCATGCCGCGCACTCCTTCATCGCCTCGTACATGCCGACTTCATCGATCCGCTCGAGCGCGGCGGCGACGGCCTCTTCCAGTCCGGGAAGCTGCCCGAGCGCGCCGTCCCAGAGCCGGTCAAAGTTCACGACGGCCTTCGCGAGCGCGGCGTTAGAATCGTTCTTGTGGGCGGCGAAGAAGTCCAGCACCCACTGGTCGTCCCGCACGGGGTAGCTCACGCCGTCCCTCTCGCCCTTCGCGTAGAAGGCGACGAAGGCGGCCAGCGAGAACGTGAGGCGCTTCGGGAGCTTGCCGGTGCGCTTGACGTACTCCGTGAGGCTCGGCAGCACGCGTGCCTTCCACTTCGAGGCGGAGTTGAGCGCGATATCCAAAAGCTGGTGGTCGATGTAGGGGTTGTCAAAGCGGTCGAGCACCGCGGCGGCGAAGCTCTCCACCTCTTCGCGCGGGAGATCGAGGGTCGGAAGGATCTCCTCGAACATGGTCTTCTCGAGGAAGGCGCGGATGCTCTCGTCCTGCATACAGTCGCGCACGATGTTCTTGCCCGCGAGGTAGGCGCCGAGCACCATGGAGGTGTGCGCGCCGTTCAGGATGCGCACCTTGCGCTGCTTGTAGGGCGTCACGTCGTCCACGACCTGAATGGGCAGCCCGGCCTTTTCAAACGGCAGCTCGTCCTTGATCGACTGCGGCCCCTCGATGACCCAGGCGGCGAAGACCTCGCCGGTGTCGATGAGCGCATCCTCATAGCCGAACCGCTCCCAGAGCGCGGGGGCGCTGTCCTTCGCGCCGCCGGTGACGATGCGGTCTACCAGCGTGGAGCAGAAGATGTTCTCGCTCCCGAGCCAGGCGGCGAAGGCGTCCTCGAGCCCCCAGAGCTTGACATACTCGTTGACGCAGCGCTTGAGCTCGTCGCCGTTGTGGTCGATCAGCTCGCAGGAGAGGATGATGAAGCCCTTCAAGCCCTGCTTCCAGCGCTCGTAGAGCATGGCGGTGAGCTTGGCGGGGAAGCTGGCGGGCGGCGCGTCGTCGGCCTTGCAGGCGGGGTCGAAGGCGATGCCCGCCTCGGTGGTGTTGGAGACGATGAAGCGCAGCTCGGGGTTTTGCATGCACTCGAGCATCTTCGCCCAGTCGCGCTTGGGGTCGAGGCAGCGGGAGACGCAGGAGATCAGGCGCCTGCGCTCCACGGGCTCGCCGTTTTCGCGGCCGCGGAGGATGAGGGTATAGAGCCCGTCCTGCTCCTGGAAGCGGTCGGCCGCCTCGGGGTGCCCGCCGCGCGGCTGGCAGACGACGACCTTCGCGTCAAAGCCGGCCTTCTCGTTCATCCGGTCGATAAAATCCTCCACGAAGGCGCGCAGGAAGTTGCCCTCGCCGAACTGGAACACGCGCTCCGGCGCGTCCTGCAGGAGATAGCCGTCATAGCCCTGCTTTTGCAGGGTCTCATAGCTCAGTCTGTCCATGTTGATACAGCTCCTTTTCAACTAGTCTCAAGGCGTATAGCCGAAGCGGCGGTTCAGCCAGGTCTGCGCGAGCGCGAGCCAGGGCGCGGCGTCGGGATACGGCGTCTCGACCTCCCGGTTGCACACGGAAATGCCGTGCGCGCCGCCGGCGAAGAGGTGGCACTCGTAGTCGATATGCGCGCGCTGCATCGCGGCGGTGAAGAGCAGGGTGTTCTCCACCGGGACGCTCTCGTCCCCGACGCAGTGCCAGATGAAGCAGGGGGGCATGGCCGCCGTCACCTGCTTTTCGAGCGACAGCAGCGCGCGCAGCCCGGCGTCGCCGCCCGTGACGTTCTCGATGGATTCCCGGTGCGCGAACTCCCCCGCCGTGACGACGGGATAGCAGAGCACGGCCGCGTCGGGGCGGCAGCTCTCTCCCAGCCCGAGCTCCGGGCGATCCCAGAGCGCGGCGAGGCTCGCGGCGAGGTGCCCGCCTGCGGAGAAGCCCAGCACCGCGATATGCTCCGGCTCGATGTGCCAGTCCCCCGCGCGCTCGCGCAGGATGCGCAGGGTCTCGGCGAGCTCCCTGAGCGGGCGCAGCCCGCCGGCTCTCTCGCCCACGCTGTATTCGAGCAGGAAGCACTGATAGCCCTCGGCGAAGAAGCGCAGCGCGACCGGGTCCTTCTCCCGCGGGGAGAGCCAGCGGTAAGCGCCGCCCGCGCAGAGGACGAGCGCGGGGCGCGTGCGATGCGCGACGAGCCGATCATGGTCGTCGTGAAGGTAACCAATGACCGGCGCGTCGTGCGCACGAAAGGTGCGGATCTCCATTTACGGCTGCTTGCCGATGTAGGCGAGGATGCCGCCGTCCACATACAGGACGTGGCCGTTGACGAAGTTGGAGGCGTCGGAGGCCAGGAACACGGCCGGGCCCATCAGGTCCTCGGCCTCGCCCCAGCGGGCGGCGGGGGTCTTGGCGACGATGAACTGGTCGAAGGGGTGGCGGCTGCCGTCGGGCTGGCGCTCGCGCAGCGGCGCGGTCTGGGGCGTGGCGATATAGCCGGGGCCGATGCCGTTGCACTGGATGTTGTACTCGCCGTACTCCGAGCAGATGTTGCGCGTGAGCATCTTGAGGCCGCCCTTCGCCGCCGCGTAGGCGGACACGGTCTCGCGGCCGAGCTCGGACATCATGGAGCAGATGTTGATGATCTTGCCGTGGCCCTTTTTGATCATGCCGGGGATGACGGCCTTGGAGACGATGAAGGGGGCGTTCAGGTCGATGTCGATGACCTGGCGGAAGTCCTCGGCGCTCATCTCGAGCATCGGGACGCGCTTGATGATGCCGGCGTTGTTGACGAGAATGTCGATCGTGCCGACCTCGCGCTCGATCTGCGCGACCATGGCCTGCACCTCGTCCTCCTTTGTCACGTCGCAGTAATAGCCGTGGGCCTCGATGCCCTTGTCGGCGTAGGCCTGGATCGCGGCGGCCATGTGCTTCTCGCCGCGGCAGTTGAAGCAGATCTTCGCGCCGGCGGCGGCGTAGGCCTCCGCGATCGCAAAGCCGATGCCGTAGGCGGCGCCGGTGATGAGGGCGACCTTGCCCTCGAGGGAAAAGCTCTTCATGATGTCCATGTTGGTTCTCCTTTACTCTTTCATCAACTCAGGTTTTGTCATTTCGGCTCCCCTTTGTCATTCTGAGGAGCCGTCCCCACTCTGTCATTCTAAGGAGCCGTCCCCTCTCTGTCATTCTGAGGAGCGCAGCGACGAAGAATCTTTTTAGTTCCTTCGCTTCGCTCAGGATGACAGGTGGGTGGCCGGATGACAGGTGGGTGGCCGGATGACAGGGGGTTACTTCAATTCATTCGTCGGGATGGTATCCATGTCGTCAAATTCCTGGTTCTCGCCGCCCATGGCCCAGATGAAGGTGTAGGCGCAGGTGCCCGCGCCCGCGTGGATCGACCAGGACGGGGAGATGACGGCCTGCTCGTTGGTCATGACGACATGCCGCGTCTCCTGCCCCTGCCCCATCATGTGGAAGACCGCCTGATCCTCGGGCAGCTCGAAGTACATATAGATCTCCATGCGCCGCTCGTGGGTGTGGGCAGGCATGGTGTTCCACACAGAGCCGGGCTCGAGTACCGTCATACCCATGGAGAGCTGGCAGGTTTGCAGCACGGCGGGGTGGATGAACTGGTTGATGACGCGCTTGTTGGAGGTCGTCATGTCGCCGAGGGGCTTCTTGTTCGCGTCGGCGATCTTCAAAAGCTTCGTCTCGTAGCTCCGGTGCGCCGGGGCGGAGACCATGTAGAACTTCGCGGGCTTGTCAGCGTCCTCGCTCGAAAACAGCACTTCCTTCGCGCCCATGGTGATATACAGGCAGTCCTTGTAGCCGAGCGCGTAGACCGTGCCGTCCACGGTGACGCTGCCCGCGCCGCCGATGTTGAAAATGCCGATCTCGCGGCGCTCAAGGAAGTAGTGCGTGCCGAAGTTTTTCCAGATGTCGATGCCCTTGTCGATGGAGACGGTCTCGCTGACCGGCATACAGCCGAGCGTCACCATGCGGTCGACGTGGCTGTAGACGGCCACGACGCTGTCGGGGATATAGAGGTTCTCGATCAGAAATTCTTTCCTGAGCTCCTCCGTGGTATAGCGCTTCACGTCGTTCGGGCTCGCGGAATAGCGGATATCCATAGCGTTCCTCCTTAGTCAATGACCTGCTCCGTCTCCCCGTCGAAGAGGTAGACGCTCTCGTAGGGGATGGAGAAGACGATCTCGCTGTCCACCTCGGGGGTGTCGTGCGGGTCGACCTTGAGGATGGAGGAGACCTCCTCCATCTTGACGTACACGTTGGTGTTGTCGCCGAGCATCTCGGTGAGCTCGACAGAGGCGGGCAGGACGTAGGCGTTTTCCTGCGCGCCGAGGCGGATGGCCTCGGGGCGGAAGCCGAAGACGAGCTCCCTGCCCTCGTAAGCGCCGAGCTTCTGCCCGAGCTTCACGCCGAGGTCGAGCTCCTTTGCGCCGACCTTGAGCTTCCCGCCCTTGACGACGCCGCGCACGAAGTTCATCGGCGGCTCGCCGATGAAGCCCGCGACGAAGACGTTGACGGGGTCGAAGTACAGCTCGCGCGGGGTGCCGACCTGCTGGACATAGCCGTCCTTCATGACGACGATGCGGTCGGCCATGGTCATGGCCTCGGTCTGGTCGTGGGTGACGTAGATGGTGGTCGCGCCGGTCTCGCGGTGGATCTGCGTGATCTCGGAGCGCATGGTGACGCGCTGCTTGGCGTCGAGGTTACTCAGCGGCTCGTCCATCAGGAAGATGCCGACCTTGCGGATGAGCGCGCGGCCGATGGCGACGCGCTGGCGCTGGCCGCCGGAGAGCGCGCGGGGCAGGCGGTCGAGGTAATCGGTGAGGCCGAGGATGCGCGCGGTGTTGCGCACCTTCTCGTCGATGTAGTCCTCATCCGCGCCCTGGAGCTCGAGGCCGTAGGCGATGTTGTCATAGACGGTCATCTGGGGATAGAGCGCGTAGCTCTGGAACACCATTGCGACGCCGCGCTCGCGCGGGCCCATCTCGTTGGCGCGCCTGCCGTCGATCAGGAACTCGCCCTTGCTGATGTCCTCCAGCCCCGCGATCATGCGCAGCGTCGTGGACTTGCCGCAGCCGGAGGGGCCGACAAACACGATGAATTCGCCCTTTTCCATCTCCAGATTGAAGTCGTGTACCGCGTGGAAGCCGTTGGGATAGATTTTGTTGATGTCTTTCAGCGTTAAGTAGGCCATGGTGGTTCCCCCTTGATCGTGTGAATTTCTACTTTCTATATGGACAATTCGGATACATTTTGATATAATAGGAATACTGTATGGAAAAGCGGGAAAGGAGCGCGGAGGCTATGAATCAAATCATCTACGCCGGCAAGCATCTTGTCACCTATTCCGTCACGGCGCACGCGCACAGCAGCTGGGAGCTCATCTATTACACGAGCGGCGAGGGCGCGATGTACTTTGAGGATCGGACGATCCCCTATCAGGCGGGCGATCTGCTCATCATCCCGCCGATGGTCGTCCACCGGAACGAGAGCGAGACGGGCTTTACGAACATCCACCTCAACCTGCTTGAGCCGGGGCTGAACCTGCGCGAGCCGGCGCGCATCCGGGACGACGACAACCGTTTTCTGCTCGACGCCTGCAAGGGCGCGTTCTTCCATTTCAGCAGCGGGCCCGGCAAGCAGACCGCGCTGCTCACGAGCTATGCCTATCTGCTCGTCGCGCTCATCAACGAACAGATCAGCGCCCCGGTGCGCAACGGCGTGGTCGCGGAGATCGAGAACCACATCATCCGCAGCTATCCGGACGAGAGCTTTGAGCTGGACAGCTATCTGCAGAGCCTGCCCTTCAACTACGACTACATCCGCAAGCTCTTCCGCAAGGAGACCGGCGTCACGCCGCACCGCTTTCTCAGCGATACGCGCCTGCAGGCCGCGGCGGAGCACCTCAGCCTCGCCGAGGCCGACGAGACGAGCGTGTCGCACATCGCCCATCTCTGCGGCTTCCGCGAGCCGCTGTACTTCTCGCGGATGTTCCGCAAGAAATACGGGCTCTCGCCGACGCAGTATCAGGAGAAGCTGCGCGAGAACGCAAGCCGCCTCCCCGACAGCGAGAGCATAAAAATCCAGGTGTAAGCTTCTCTTGTTCCACCCGCCGGAGGCGGGTGGAACAAGCTTTTATTGGAGTCTTTTGATCTCCGTATAGCACAGCAGGAAGGGGGCGACGCCCTTGGCGTCGTTCTCTACCACCGGCTCGGAGATGTAGTATTCATAGCTCCCGTCGCGGCGGCGGTTCGACTCCGGGCCGAGCCCGGCCACGAGGCAGATGCCGCCGAGGTTCAGCTCCCCGTCCGTGAACGACAGATACTTCTCCACGATGCCGCGGAAGGTCTTCTCGCCTTTTGCGGCATAGTCTTTGCCGAGCACCCCGAGCCGCGCGCCCTTAAGCATCGCGTAGGCCAGCATACTGCTGCCGCTGGTCTCGAGGTAGTTGCCCGCGCGCCCGCATTGATCCACGACCTGCCAGTAGAGCCCCGTTTCCGGGTCGGCCCAGCGCGAGACGCCTTCTATCAGCTCGGAGAAGATCGCGCGCAGCCTGTCGCCGCCCTCGCCCGCCGGTAAGATCTCGCAGAGGTCGGCCAGCGCCACGGCGAACCAGCCGATGCTCCGAAGCCAGAAGTTTTGCGAGCAGCCGGTCTCGGGGTCTGCCCAGAAGGCGGCGCGGCTCGCGTCGTAACCGTGGAAGTACAGCCCCTTCTCCTTGCAGAGCATCCGCGCATGCACGGTCTCGATCTGGCGGAGGGTGTCGCCGCAGCCGCCCGAGCCGAAGGCCAGCTCATACTGGGCGTAGAAGGGCTGCGCCATGTAAATGCCGTCGAGCCAGACCTGATTGGGGTAGATCGCCTTGTGCCAAAAGTTCCCCTCGACCGTGCGCGGCTGCCCGTCTAGCTGGCGGCGCAGCGTGTCGGCCGCGAGGCGGTACTTCTCCTTGCCCGTGCGCGCGTAGAGCGGGAAGAGCGCCCGCCCCTCGTTGATATCGTCGAGGTTGAAGGTCGAGGCGTCGTAAGTGCGGATGGAGCCGTCCTCGCCCACAAAGGCGTCGATGAAGCGCTCCACGAAGTCGAAATACGCCTGTTCGCCCGTGATCTCGTGCATCGCGAGCAGGGCCGTCATCATGCAGCCGTCGATATAGTTCCAGCTCGCCGGCTTTCCCTGCCGCACCTTCTCGATGTTCCAGACCGTGCGCTCCGGGGTGGATTCCCGGATCAGGCGGCGGACGTAAGCGTCGATTTTCTCATACACAGCTTATCCCTCGATTTCCAGCGTTTCATAGTGATCGGCGAGGACGCGCTCCCCGTCCACGCCCTCGAGCGCCACGTTCTTCACGCGGATATGGCGCACGTTGTCGAAGTAGAGCCCCAGGCGGCAGCGGGGCTTGGCGAAGTTCTCCATGATCGGCACGCCCGGCTTCGCGTCGGGCGCGAAGGAGACGGACACGTCCTCGAACTCCACCTCGTCCACCGGCGCTTCGGGCAGCCCGTCGATGTAGCAGGCGGCGACCTGCGCGTCCGTGCAGCGGATGTGCGCGAAGCGGAAGCGGCCGAAGTGCGGCGTCCGCTCGTCCACGGGCAGCTTCTCGCGCGACCAGACATACTCGCTGTAGCGGTCGGGGTCGCAGCAGTTGTACCAGAGGTTGACGGCGAAGGGGGTCAGCACGCCCTCCATGCGGATGTTTTCAAAGCTCACGCCGTCCATGCGGCAGTTCTGCCCGCGCCCCCGGCGGCTCTTGATGCGCAGGCCCCGGTCGGTGCCCCGGAACCAGCACTGCGTGACGCTCAGCTCCCGCACGCCCGCGCCGATCTCGCTGCCGAGCGTCACGGCCCCGTGGCCGAAGTCCATGAGGCAGTTGCGGATCGTGTGGCGGCTCGCCGGGACGTTCAGGTTCGAGCCGAGCTCGATCTTGCCGGACTTGATGGCGATGCAGTCGTCCCCGACGGAGAAGCGGCAGCCGAGGATCGTAACCTCGTCGCAGGATTCGGGGTCGAGCGCGTCGGTGTTCGGGCTGTCCTTCGGCGCGGAGATCAAGAGATCGTAGAAGCCGAGGCGCTGCGAATAATAGGGGTGGAGCTGCCAGGACGGGGAGTTGCAGGCGTACACGCCGTGTACGGTGACGTCCTTGCAGCGGTTAAAGAACAGCAGGCGCGGCCGCGCGGGGGCGAAGTTCTTGAAGTTCGTCCAGAAATCCGTGTTCTGGGCGTTGCCGTCCACGCAGCCGGGGCCGACGAGCGTGATATCCTCGGCGTACTGCGCGGTCAGCAGGGACTGGTACATCGGCACGGCGCAGCCCTCGAAGCCGCCGAGGTGTACGTCCTGCCCGTCGAGCGCCGTGACGACGCCGGGGATCACCGGGTAGTCCTCGCGCACGCTCCATCCGAGCAGCGTCGCGCCCTCGCAAAATTCGAGCGTGATGTGGCTCTTGAGCATCAGGGGCTTCGAGAGATATCGCCCCGCCGGGAACAGGAGCCGCCCGCCCTGAGGCAGGCAGTTGATCGCGGTCTGGATGGCCGTCGTATCGTCGTGTTCCCCGTCGCCGCAAGCGCCGAAGGCGCGCACGTCGAGTGCGCAGCTCTCCGCCTTCGTGCGGAAACGCAGCGTCTCGTTCAGACCCTCGCCCTCGATAAAGAGCGTGTATTCCGTATCCGGCCTGAGGCCGTAGAAGGAGAAGACGTTGGTCTCGCAGCGGCGCGCTTCCCACCCGTCGAGGCGGGCGGTGAAGGGCGCAGGGGCGTAGTAGGGCGCGTCGTTCATCAGCTCAAAGCAGACGGAGCTCGCGCCGAGATAGCGGATAGAGACAGATTCAGGCATAGCTTAGTCCTTTCCCGCCGTTTTCTTCGCGTCGGCGAGGATGCGCAGAAAGAGCTGTTTGAAGAAGAGAAACAGCAGATCGAAGCAGAGGTAGAAGAGGCCGAAGAGGATCGGCTCGACCCCGAGCGGCACGGCGTCAGGCGACGCGCCGGAGACGAGGATGATGAGCGCGTTCAGCAGATTATAAAAATATACAACGCAGACGAGCAGCACAAAGGCGTAGAGGATGTTCAGCGGGAAGCTCGCGTAGCTCTTCTTCGGGAACATCATCCAGCGGTCGTTCGCGCCGGGCGTCTCGGCGTAGAAGCGCAGGGCGTTGTTGACCAGCAGATCGGTGACGACGCCCATTGCGACGCCGATCACGAAGAGCTGATCGAGCAGGTCGCGCAGATAGCCGCCGAGGCCCCAGAAAAAGAAGAAGCAGACCGCGCCGTTGAACCAGCCCTTCAGCAGCAGCATTTTGAGCCAGCCGGGTATCGCGAGGCCGCGCCGGGACCGGTACTTGCGCAGCTCCTCCTTCGAGACCTCGGGGGAGTTCTCCTCATTCGCGTGGATGAGATCGTCCACAGCGCGGGAATGGAGCTTATAATAGTCCGCGGCGGCGCGCTGCTCCGTTGGCGGCGTTCTGTCTTTTCTGGCCATGGCACGCTCCGTTCTGCGTGATCGGGAGGCGGGTCACGCCTCCCGACCGTCAGAAGTACTTGTTTCACTTGAACGAGAGCCGACGGGGGAGTTCAGAGGGGCTCTCCCCTCTGATTCCCGCCTCGCAAGGCGGGAATACAATCTAATCCGTTTTTTCCGGGGGCGTGTACCTCGGAAAAAACTCTTCTCGCGGAGTGAGTGTGCGAGCGTCCCCCGCAAGCGAGTGCACGAACGGAGTGCAGCTCTTTTTAATTCATCTCCCTTTCGGGAGATGAATTGATTATTCTTCCCCCGAAATGTCGATCTCGTCGAGCTTGCCGTTGTCCTCCACGAGGATGGAGGTCTTGATGCCGCGAATCCACTTGGTATAGACGGGCAGCAGCAGCACGAGCGCGACGCCGATGAGCAGGATCACCACATGCGCGCCGAGCATCGAGTAGGCTTTCTCGATGTAGACCTCCGGGGCGATGGGGTTCTCCGCGCGGGTGAGCGCGGTGGAGATCAGGCTGCGGTAGCGCAGGTCGCAGAAGACGACGGCGCCGAGCATCGCGAACATGAGGCCGACCATTGCGTAGTTGGGCTTCTTGCGCTTCGGGAAGGCGTTGGAGAAGCAGACGAAGGAGAGCATCGAGAAGAGCATCGTCACGAAGCCGCAGAGCCCCATGCCCACGCCCTGGATGCGGGCGGTGGTGTGCGAGATGTGCGTCAGGTTCAGCGAGTAGACCAGAAAGGCCGCGAGGAGGGCCAGCAGCGCGATGGTCTGGGGCTTGCGCTTGAGCGAGACGACGAGCTTGCGCAGAAATTCGGGCATGTTCGTGCTCTTTTGTGTTCCGTTCATGCCTTCGCCTCCCTTCCGATAGCCTGGGTGGTCTCTTTGTCGAAGAAGTGCTTGCGGGTGACGGAGAGCATCACGGTGTCGCCCTCCTTGTAATCGCACCAGCCGCGCAGCTTCGCTGTGATCTTGTCGCTTGCGGCCTTCGAGCCGTCGATGTGGCCGTGTACGAGCGTGTTCATGCCGAGGTTCTCGTTCGAGAAGACCTTGACCGGGATGTCCCCGCCCTCGGCCATGTTCTCCGGGCGGATGCCGAGGACGATGGTCTTGCCCTCGTAGCCCTTGAGCGTCTCGCGCTCCGCGTCGGTGAGCTTCGTGCGGAACTTCGCGCCGACGAGGAAGCCCTTCTCGACCTTGACGTCGAAGAAGTTCATCGGCGGCAGGCCGATAAAGCTCGCGACGAAGAGGTTGGCCGGGCTGTCGTAGAGCTCCAGCGGGGTGCCGATCTGCTGGACGTGNNTAGAGCATCGTCGCGCCGAGGCGCTTGTGCAGCAGAAGGATCTCGCGCCGCGTCGCGCCGCGCAGCTTCGCGTCGAGGTTACTGAGCGGCTCGTCGAAGAGGAAGAGCTTGGGATTGCGGACGATCGAGCGCCCCATCGCCACGCGCTGGCGCTGGCCGCCGGAGAGCTGGGAGGGCTTCTTGTTGAGCTGCTCGGTGAGGCCCAGGATCTCGGCCGCGGCGAGCACCTTCTTGTGGATGACGTTGGGGTTCTCCTTGCGCAGCGTCAGGGAGAAGGCCATGTTCTCGTAGATGGTCATGTGGCCGTAGAGCGCGTAGCTCTGGAAGACCATCGCCATGTCGCGATCCTTCGCCGGGGTCTGGGTAATGTCCCGCCCGTCGAGGATCAGCTTGCCGTTGGAGATGTCCTCGAGACCGGCGATCATGCGCAGGGTCGTGGACTTGCCGCAGCCCGAGGGGCCGACGAGGACGATGAACTCCCCGTCCTTCACGTCAAGGTTGAAGTCGTAGACCGCCTGCACGTTGTTGTCGTAAATCTTATCGATATGCTGTAAGCTCAGCTCTGCCATAGTCCCGCCCCCTTACGCTTTCTTGCCGATCGACGCCAGATGCTCGCTGAGCTGGCGGCAGCGGATGATGCCGATGATCCCGCCCGCGATGCAGCCCGCGGCGGAGAGCAGCAGATAGATGGTCACGCGGATGTGCTGCGCGCTCTCCATGACCTTCGTGGTGACGTCGCCGATGGTGACCTCCGCGGCCGCGGCCTGCGCCGGGAGTATGAAGATACGCACGATCTGCAGCGCGCCGATGACGAGCAGCAGATAGCCGTATTCCTTCTTGTAGTTCTTCACGCCCTCGGAGGAGAGGAAGGCGGCGAGCATGAAGATGAGGTTATAGACGATGGAGGCGCCGATGCGGATCTGATAGTAGAAGCTGCCGACACTGTGCCCCACGTCGGATTTATAGATATTGATGAAGTAGAAGACGTTAAAGAGGATGGCGAAAATCGCGAGGGTGGACGAGAGGGTGTTCTTGGTAAAGCGCATCCGGTCGCGCTTGATGGTCAGCTCTTCGTTCATGCCGCAGCCCCCTTCCCAGCTTCGAGAAGCTGTTTTTCCTGCTTCATCAGGCTGAATTTCCAGATCAGATTGGCGATCAGCAGCACGTTGGCGACGATCGCAATGCCAAAGACAAGCGTGTGGATATCGAACCAGAAGGTGGAATCCGTGTAGTAGGTGTTGCGCTTGGAGGCGAAGTCCTTCAGCGCCTCAAAATCGACCTCGCTCAGATACTGCGCCTTGAAGACGGCGATCTGCGCGCCGGCCCAGAGCGCGGCGGCGGCGTTCGCGGCGGCGTTCAGCGCGACGGCGACGACGTTGCCGACATAGTAGCGGCGGCGGACGTGGGTGCTCGTGATGAAGAGCAGGAGGCTCGCGAGGATAAGTCCGATGCCGACGTGCAGGAATTGCTTGTTGAAGCCCTGCATATCATAGTAGATCAGCGCGCCGGCCACCGGGTTGCGGGCGGGGTTTTCCGGGTTGCGGATCGTGAAGTACAGCGATTCATAGAGATCGGTCATGATCCCCAGCGCGTAGAGAAAGACGATCACGCTCGCGGCGAGCACGAGCAGGCAGACCGCCTTCTGAAGTTTCATCTGCTTCTTATACATAATGACCTCCCTGTTGAAGTCTCTCTCCTTCTCTCAGGAAGGGCCGGAGCCCTTCCCGAGAGAGGATCCTTTCAACATTTCACACCGGTTCAGGTGAGTTTGCACCGACTGCCGGTGCGGTTTGGAAAGTAAAGGGATACCTTGTCATTCTGAGGAGCCGAGCCCCTCTGTCATTCTGAGGAGCCGACAGAGCCCGTGGCCGGAAGAATCTTTTTCTAAGATCCTTCGACTCGCTTCGCTCGCGAAGCCATGACATGCGGAGTTTGTGATGATTCGCAGGGCTTTACTCAGCCGAGGGAAGCGTAGTAGTCCTGGAGATCCCACCAGGCGTACTCCTTGACGTCGAGGTAGGCAGCGCCGTTCCAGGTGTTCGCGACGGTGTCGGCGGCCTCTTCGACGGAGGAGAAGCCCTCAAAGCTCAATCCGGAGGCGATCACGTCCACGAGGACGTTGACCTTGTCGTCGCCCTTCTGCTGGCTGAACTGGTTGGTCAGGTCGGTGTAGGTGTTCAGCAGGTCGTTGTCGGCCTTCGTGGTGGGCAGGACGGTCGGGACGGAGGTGTACCAGGGATTCTCGGTCAGGGCGAGCTCGGGGTGCTTGATGGTGCCGAGGCCGATGGCGGTGGAGATGTGGCCCGCGCCCTCGCGGCCGGCGTCGGTGGTGCACTGGAACTCAAAGGCCTGGCTCTTGGCAAAGCTCAGGGTCGAGCCGAGGTACATGCGCGCGTAGTTGGTGTAGTTGCCCTTGGCCTTGGCCCAGAGCTCCTCGCGGGTGGCGTCGGCGATCTCGGGCATCTCATTGCCGTTGAAGAGGAAGGTCACATAGCTGCCGTCGGCGTTCGTCTTGATGAAGGCGTCGGGGCCGTAGGACATGAGGATCATGCCCTCGGGGCTGTAAGCGAAGTCGATGAGCGCGAGCGCGGCGTTGAGCTTGTCGGGGTTGCCCTCGACGCCGGGAGCGGAGATGCCCCAGCCGTCGGTCTTGACGGAGCGCCAGGACTCGGTGAAGCGCATATAGGTGCCGTCCTCATTCTCGCCGTCGAACCAGCGGGCGACGGGAACCATGACGGCCATGTACTTCTCACCGGCGTCCTTATCCAGCACGGTCTCGTTGTAGATGGTCTGGGTCTGGTTGTAGTCGTAGTGCATGAAGCCGAGGTCGTTTTCGAGGTAGGTCTTGCTGCTCTCCTCTTCCTTGTTGACGAAGGCGGCGGAGATCAGACCCTCCTCGGCCATGTCGTGCATACGGTCGAGGGCCTCGTAGGTCTCGACCTCCTGGCGCGCGTCATGGAGAGCGCCGTCGGAGCCGACGTAGAGGTAATCCTGGCGGGACTCGAGGCCGCGCACGCCGAAGAGATGACCGGCGAAGCGGAACATATCGACGCGGCGCTGGTTGTTGTTGTCCTCGCGGGAGAAGAGACCCTGCACGGTCTCGGTGCCGTTGAGCGTCTGGGGATTGGCGACGACGCAGCGGAGCAGGGCGACGAGCTCGTCGGCGTCCCAGGCGGCGTTCTGGCCGATGAAGAGATTGGAGCGCTCGGTGCCGTAGTAGCCGTCATAGGCGGCGTCGATGTAATCGCGGAGCATGTTGACAGCGGCCACGCCGTCGAGCTCGCCGGCGGCGTTCATGCTGGCGACGATGTTGCCCGCCGCGTCATAGTTCTTGCTGATGGTCTCGACCGCGCTGCCGTCAAGGGTGACGACGTCAACATCGACGGAGCCGGAGGTGGGCATATAGGGCTCATACACGGGGGCGGCCAGGGTCTTGCAGGCGTCGGCGGTGAAGGCGCCCTCGCCGTCGAGGAGCTTCTGCACCCAGTCGACGCGCATGAGGGGCATACGCTCGATATCGTTCACGCCGTCAAAGTAGGGGGAGAAGTAGATCGCGCCGGTGTCCACGTTGCCGGTGATGGAGAGGCGGACAATGGGGTTCTGCTCGAGGTAGGCCTTGAAGTTCGGCATCTGGTCGAGGTAGTCGGCGATGTTCACGATCGCGCCGCTCTCGCCGTACTCGGAGAGCTTCGCGGCGGTGCCGGAGACCATGTCGACCTCCTTGAGCTGCTCCTTCCAGTAGTCGAACTCGGCGGAGGCGCCGTTGCCCTGGTACTTGTCTTCAAACTTCACGCCGAGGATGCTCTCGACCGCGACCCAGGTGGGCTTGAGGTCGCCGGAGTTGTAGTTCTTGCCGTCGGCGAGCTGGATGCCCGCGCCGGCGGTCTCGGCATCGAAGAACAGGCCGGTCTTGGCGCTGTTGTAGCCGGTGGCCATGCGCAGCACGGTGCCCTCGGCGTAGCTCAGATCGCCGTAATCGGCGAAGGCGGAGACGGACAGGCTCAGCACCATGCAGACGGCAAGCAGCATGGCGAGCAGGGTTTTGCTGGTTTTCATGTTTTTCCTCCTCATGTGTTCCTTTTCATAGTATATGTTGTTCGGGCTAACGCCCATGTGCAACCGGATTTGCAGCGCTTCCAGCTCTGTCATTCTGAGGAGCCGCAAGGCGACGAAGAATCTTATAAGATCCTTCACTCCGCTGCGCTCCGTTCAGGATGACACAGAGAACGGAAGCGGGAGAGTTACTCCTTCACGCCGCCGACGTTCGTGCCCTTCGCGAAATACTTCTGGATGAAGGGGTAGATCACGAGGATCGGGACGATGGAGCAGACGATCAGCGCGTAGATGATGGAGTCGGAGGCGTAGACCTCGTTCCAGCCGGCTATGAACTCCGCGTCGCGGTACTGCTCGAGGAGCTCTCGGATGAAGACCTGCAGGGGCTTTTCAAAGCTGTTGGAGATCATCTGCCGCGCCCAGAAGTAGCCGTTCCAGCGGGAGATGGCGAAGAAGAGCGCCACGGTCGCAATGGTGGACTTGCTCATCGGGATGTAGACGGTGCTGAGCACCTGAAACTCCGTCGCGCCGTCCACGATGGCGGCCTCCTCAATCTCGCTCGGCACGCCCTCGAAGGCGTTGCGCAGGAGGATGATGTTCATCGCCGCCATGCCCATCGCGATGACGACGAGCCACTTGTCGTCCATGATGCCGACGCTGTTGAAGACGGTCTTCGTCTTTAAGTAGTTGAGGTACTGCGGGACGATACCGGCGGAGAACCACATCGTGAAGACGAGGAAGAAGTTGAAGAGCTTGCGGAACAGCAGCCGCTTCTTCGAGAGGGCGTAAGCGCCGAGGATCGAGTAGCCGAGCGCCCAGACCGTGCCGTAGAGCGTGAGAAACAGGGTGTTCGAGTAGGCGTTCCAGAACATGTTGTCGTTGAACATGCGCTTGAAGGCGTCGAACTGGATGTTCTTCGGCAGGAGGATGATCTCGTTGTAATCGACCTCGTGCGCGCCGCTGATGGAGGCCGAGACCGCGTACACGAAGGGGTAGAGGCAGGCCAGGGCAAAGACGGTCAGCAGGGTGTAGCTGATGATCTTGAAGATCAGCTCGGAGGCTTCGAGTTTTCTTTTCATGTCGTCCTCCTATCAGTAGAGCGAGGTGTCGCTGGCCTTGCGGGCGATGGTGTTCGCGCCGATGACCAGCAGCATACCGATGACGTTGTTCATCATCTCCGCCGCGGAGGCGATACCCTTCGACGCGCCCTCGAGGCCGTAGCGGTTGGCGAAGGTGGAAACCACGTCGGCGGTCACGAAGGTGTTGGAGTTGTAGAGCAGCAGAACCTTCTCGTAGCCGATGTTCAGCAGGGAGCCGATGCGGGTGATGAGCATGATAACAATAGTAGACAGGATGCTCGGCAGCACGACGTAGCGCATCTGCGCCCACTTGCCCGCGCCGTCAATCTGCGCGGCCTCGTAGCTCGTCGGGGAGATGGCGATGATCGCCGCGAAGAACACGATGCTGTCGTAGCCCGCGCTCTCCCAGATACCGCTGATGATGTACACCGCGCGGAAGTAGGCGGGGTTGTTGAGGAGACCGGCGTTCGCGGTCTCGCGGGAGACGAAGCCGAGCGCGGCCAGCGCCTGGGACACGACGCCCATGTTGCTCGTCTGCGCGCCCTGCTTGACCAGCATCATGACCAGCGAGGTCATGACGACCGTGGACATGAACTTGGGCAGGTAGGTGAGCACCTGATAGACGCTGCGGGCGATGTTCGACTTGATCTCGTTGAAGAACAGCGCGAGGATGATCGGCACCGGGAAGCCGAAGCAGAGCCCGTAGAAGCTCAGCACGAAGGTGTTGCGCAGCGCGCGCCAGAACTCCGTGGAGAGCGTTTCCTTCCCGGCGAGCAGGAGCTTGAAGTTGTAGAAGCCGGAGAAGAGCTGCTGGGACACGGGCAACACGTTGTCCGCGACCTTGAAGCAGCCGAGCAGCTCATACATCGGGAAGTAGCGCCACAGCAGGAACACGACCAGCATCGGGAGCAGCATCAGGTAGAGCCGCCAGTCCTTTACGATCGTGCGCCACACATGCAGCCAGTAGTGCTTTTCCACGTCGTCGCGCACGCGCTGTTCGGGGTTTTCCCGGTAAGTCAGTGTCGCTTCGTCGTAGATGAGGAAATCTGCCGCCTTTGCTTTCATCAAAATCCTCCCTTTTCCTCTTCCGGCGCGTGGATGCGCAGAAGGTAGTGCTTTTGGTCTTCAAAAACCCCGTCCAGCCGCCGCGCGATCCAGAGGAGCACGCCGGTGAACAGGAACGACAGCGAATCGCTGGTGACAAAGCCCGGAAGCGCCGCGAGCGGACTGCCCAGCAGCAGCGCGATCAGCGCGCGGCCGAGCTGCATCAGCAGGAGCGTGGCCAGCCCGAAGAACACGCTGAGCCAGGCGCTCTGCCGTATCCTCTCCCCGCCGAGCAGCTTGAGCGGAAGCAGCATCAAAAGCGAGAGGAGGTTGCCCGCGCCGTAGATCAGAAGCTGCCGGGCGCTGCCGTGCGAGGCGAGCGCGAACACAAGCCCGCCGAGCGCGGCGTGGAGCGCCGCCCAGGGGCCCCAGCGCATCAGCACGATCGCCGTGACCGCGCCCGCGAGGGACACGGTGTAGAGCTGATCGGCGTACCAGCGCGAGGAGGCGGTGACGATCAGGGTCTCCGCGGCGCAGAGGATCAGCGCGAAGAGCCCGAGGTCGATCGCGCGGTACTGGCGCAGACTGTAGCGATAGGGCACACGGCTCGCCTCCTCGGCCGGATATTCCGGGATTCTTGTATAACTTGTCCATATCTTAGCAGTTTCCGTTTGGATTTGACATAGCATTTTGGGAGAAGTTCCATGCACAAAACGGACTCGTTACAATTTATTCATTGTTTCCCCCGACGCCTGTGTGGTAAGATATGGGCGTAAACGCGTGTAAAGAAAGAAGGGGCAGACATGGATGAACTGCGAGTCCTTCCCGGCATGGATATTCAGGCCGTGCTCGACGGCGCCGCGCCCGGCTCGGTGATCCGCTTCGCGCCGGGGGAATACCGGCAAAAGCTCCTGCTGCGCACGCCGGGGCTGACGCTCGTCGGCGCGGGCGCGGAGGAAAGCGTGCTCGTCTGGGGCGACTACGCCAAAAAAATCGACGCCGAGGGGCGGGAGTACAACACCTTCCGCACCTGGACGCTGGCCGTCTGCGCCGATAATATAAATATGTATGCTCTCTCCGTCGTGAACGACGCGCGCGAGCCCGCCGAAAAGGGGCAGGAGGTCGCGCTGAGCGTCTATGGCGACGGCTTTGAGATGGCCGACTGCGCCCTGCGCTCGACCCAGGACACGCTGTTCCTCGGCCCGCTGCCGCCCGATCTCATCGAGCGCTACGAGGGCTTTCTCCCGGACGGGCTGCGGCAAGAGCGGCTCCTCTCCCAGCGCTTCACGAACTGCCTGATCGAGGGCTCGGTGGACTTCATCTTCGGCTGCGGCGCGGCGTTGTTTGACGGCTGCGAGCTGCGCTCGGTCTTCGACGGGCGGGAGGGCGGCTTCGTCGCCGCGCCCGCACACAGCCGGGAGCAGCGTGAGGGCTTCGTCTTCCGGCGCTGCCGCTTCACGGCGGAGGCGGCCGTCGCGCCGGGCAGCGTCTATCTCGCCCGCCCCTGGCGGGACTATGGGCTCGCCCGCTTCGAGGGCTGCGAGTATGCCGCTCACATCGCCCCGGCGGGCTTTGACCCCTGGCTCGACAGCGGCCGCGACAGGACGGCCAGGTTCCACGAGACGCCGGCTGTGCCGGGGCGTGTCACGTGGTGCAAGGGGGAATAAATACATTGTAGGGGCGACCCTTGCGGTCGCCCGTGGATTCGACACGATGACGACGGGCGACCGCAAGGGTCGCCCCTACGGTGAGTTCTTCAACTCACACCTCGTCGTACAGCCGCTCGATGAGCTCTCTTGACTGCACGGCGTTGTCGTTCGTGGTGTTCTCCAGCGTGGCCTGCACAAAGGGCTTGCGCGCCTTGATAAAGCGGAGAATGTCCGTATAGTCCATCTCCCCCGTCCCGGCGGCGACGCTTTTGAGCGTGTCACCCGCGCGCACATAGTCCTTGATGTGGACGACGGCGATCTCGTCGCATAAAAGCTCCATCGCCTCGCCGAGCACCCGCTCGCGCCGCTCGAGGTTCTCCGCGGCGAGCAGGTTCACCGGGTCGAAGATGATGCGCAGGTTCCGGCTGCCGATGCTGTCGAGCACCTCCCGCGCCCGCCCGGGCGTATGGACGATGTGGTTCCAGACCGGCTCGATGGCGAGGCTCACGCCCCAGTGCTCGGCGCAGGCCACGACCGGCTCCAGATTGTGCATGAAGCAGCGCAGCGCCGCGTCGCTGTGGGTATTCGCGTCGAGCTTATAGGCCGCGTTCGGCGCGCCGGTCTCGGTGCCGACGACGCCCGCGCCCGCGAGCGCCGCGACGCGCAGGTGCCCGCAATAGCGCGACTGGATGTCCCGCAGCTTCTCCGGGTCGGGGTGGGCGAGGTTCAGATAGCAGCCCAGCACCGCGATATCCAGCTCCTCCCGCCGGAACACGCCCCGCACATGGGCGGCCAGCCCCTCGGTCAGCGCGGCCTCGTCAAAGGCGACGCCGGGGATGCACTTGGAGAGCGCGAGATGCACGCAGCGAAAGCCCTCCTCCCTCGCCTTTCTCGCGCGCGCCTCGAGCGTCTGTTCCCCGCTCGGCGCGGCGGCGTTTACGTCATGCAGACGGATACCAAGCTGCATTTTGTGCTCCTTTCCCAAAAAAGCCCGTCAGTTTTCGTTAATTTATACAAACACAGAGCTGAATCGCTCTTCTTGTTTATGTATTTTAATCTTTTCATATCAAGAATTCAACACTTTTTTTAAGAAGCGGTGATATCATGGCAGTCAAGGCGGAATTGAACAGCCGGGACAGGCGCTATCTCGACATGAGCCTGAACGCGCCGATGTGGAAGGTGGTGCTGTACATCGGCACGCCGCTGGCGCTGTATCAGGGCCTCGCGATCGTTTTCACGATCCTCGACACGATGATGGCCTCCGCCATCAGCAAGGAGTCGGTCTCGGCGGTCTCGTATCTGGCGCAGCTCAACCTGCTGCTCTCCTCAGTGGGCGGCGGCCTCGCGGTCGGCGCGGGCATCCAGATCAGCCGCGCCTACGGCGAGGGCGACCTGCTCATGGTGCGAAAGCGTGTGAGTACGCTGTACGCGATCAGCCTGGCCGTGGGGCTTTTGATGCTGGGGCTGATCCTCCCCTTCACCAACGGCTTTCTGCGTCTGGCCGGGACCCCGGCGGAGCTGATCGCCGTCGGGCGGGAGTATTTCATCGTGCAGCTCTTCGTCATGGTCGTGAACTTCCTCAACAGCGTCTATATCGCCGTGGAGCGCGCCCGCGGCAACGCGAACCGCATCTTCCTGCTGAACCTCGCCGTCATCTTCGTCAAGCTCTCGCTGACGGCCTTCTTCGTCTACGGCTTACACAGCGGTCTTGTGATGATCGCCGCGGCCTCGCTCCTCTCGGAGCTCACGATGTTCGTCTTCGCCCTGCGCTACAGCCTCGTCGGGGACAGCGCGTTCAGCTTCTCTCTCCGGGCCGTCACGCTGCTCGAGCGCCGCGTCGCCGAGCCGATGATCCGCCACTCCGTCCCGGTCGTCGCGGAAAAGGCGCTCTTCGCCTTCGGCAAGACCATCGTGAACGCCATGTGTACGGTCTACGGCCCGCTGATGGTCGGCGCGATGGGCGTGTCCAACAATCTCGGCGGCATCACCACGAACCCGCAGAACGGCTACCAGCAGGGCAGCACCGCCATCATCAGCCAGAACTACGGCGCGGGCAAGTTCCGCCGCGTGCTGGAGGCTTTCTACGTCACGGCGGCGGTGAACATGCTGCTCGGCGCGGTGGTCTCCGGGCTCGAGCTCTGGCAGCTCCGCTTCCTCTCCGGCCTCTTTGACGGCGGGAGCGAGGAGTTTCGGCGGATGATCGCCGCGGTCTACCGCTATGAGGCGCTCGGCGCGGTGCCGCTCGGCCTCAACGCGGCGGTGATGGCGCTGCTCTACGGCCTCGGCATGACGCGGCTCACGCTGCTGCTCAATTTCGCGCGCGTCTTTGTGTTCCGCATCCCGGTCTTCTGGGTCTTGCAGCACTGCACCGAGGTCGGCGAGGCCAGCGTCGGCATCGTGATGATGGTCAGCAACACCGCCGTCGCCGTCGTCGCGGGGCTCGCCGGGGCGGTGGTGATCCGCCGCTTCAAGCGCCAATACATCAACAGGGAGGACAGCGCCCATGTACCCGTCTGAGTATCTATCCCGCTATCCCTTCTTCGAGGAGCTTCTGCGCGAGACGCCGCCCGCTTCCCTGCATGACGTGCTGACAGGGCTCGTCGCGCGGCCGTACATCCTCCGCTTCATCCAGGCGCTGATCGAGGCGCGCACGCCCTTCACGCTCGCGATCGTCGATCTGGACAACTTCAAGAACATCAACGACAACTACGGCCACCGCACCGGCGACGAGCTGCTGCGCGCCATCGCCGGGAAGCTCTGCGAGCAGGTCGGGGAGACCGGCGTCGTCGGGCGCTACGGCGGCGACGAGTTTCTGATCGTCTGGTTCGGCGGCACGGACTACGACGGCATCCACCGCTTCTTCGACCGGATGTACGACGACGGCGGGCTGTTCCGCCGGAACATCGCCGTGCGCGGCAGGACGGTCTTCTCCTCCGCGACGGTCGGCTGCGCGGTCTATCCGAAGGACGCGGACAGCTTCGAGGGGCTCTTCGCGCTGGCGGACAAGACGCTCTACCGCGGCAAATCCAAGGGGCGCAACTGCTTTATCATCTATGTGCCGGAAAAGCACGCGCATCTGGAGATCCCCACCCTCGCCCGGCGCAGCCTGTACGACTCGTTCTACCGCATGGCGCAGGGCTTCGATACCGGCGAGGGCGCGCGGGAAAAGCTTCGCCTGGCCTTTCAGGTCGTGCGCGAGAACCTGCGCATGGAGCGGCTGTACTTCCTCGACGAAAACAGGCGGCTCCTCGATGCGGAGGGCGGCGTCACGGAGGGCGTGGAGCCGCCGGACGGGCTGCTGCACGAGGGGCTCTACGCCACACACAGCCTGGAGGAGCTCGAGCGCAGCGCTCCCGCGCTCTCCGGCGCGCTGAGCGGGCGGGGCTACGAGTCCGTCCTGCTCTCCGAGGTCGCCCGCCCAGGGCGGCGCTTCGGGCTGCTGGTGTTCTGCCCGGAGGCGCACACCTTCCATCTCTGGCAGGAAAACGAATGTGCCGCCGCCTTCTTCCTCTCCCGGATGCTCGCGCAGTATCTGGAAAGCGAGAGCGCGCGGAACACAGACTAAGAGTAACAAGGGGCTGTCTCAAAACACCGTGTTATGGTTTCGCGAAGCGAAGAATCTTTCTTGAAAAGTTCTCAAAAACTCCAAATAGAAAGATCCTTCGTCACTTCGTTCCTCAGGATGACAAAACGGTAAACGTTTTGAGACAGCCCCNNCGCCCTGTTTTTCGATCCGCCGCGAAGCGGCGCCATAATGAGTCATTCTTCATTCTTCATTTCCCCCGTTATCTCCGTCACCGTCAGCACGTCCCCCTCGACGCGGAACTTCACGTTCCTCCCGGCGAAGCTCAGGCCGTAGACGCGCGCGGGGTCGTGCTGATAGCGCGGGCGGGGGTCCTGCGCGAGCACACCGCGCAGCGCNNTCCGGCTTGCAGTCGGCGTAGGGCAGGTAGGGCTTGATATCGAAGATCGGGGTGCCGTCCATGAGATCGGCCCCGCCGACGCGCAGCACCGGCCCGAGCGCCGGATCGTCCTCGATCCCCAGCAGCCTCACGCAGCTCAGGCCGAGGGCGTTGGGGCGGAAGGGCGAGCGCGTGGCGAAGACGCCGAGGCGCGCGTTCCCGCCGAGGCGCGGCGGGCGCACCGTGGGCGACCAGGTCTCGCGCAGGGCCTCGGAGAACTGCCAGATCAGCCAGAGGTGGCTGAAGCCCTCGATCCCGCGCAGGGCCTCCGGGCGGCGGTACTCCGGCTCGAAGACGACGCGCCCCTCCAGCGCCTCGACGAGCCCGGCCTGCCGCGGGACGCCGAACTTGCCGCCGAGCTCGCAGCGCAGGCGGGCGATGGGTTTGACGGTATACTCTTCCATATCACATAAGCTGTTCGAGCAGCATCAGCGCCCGGAGCGAGAGATAGTTCACGAGGCTGTGCAGCAGCATACAGGCCCAGATCGTGTTCGTGCGCTCGTAGAGGCGGCAGAGCAGATAGGCGATGGGCAGATACTGGATCAGATAGAGCCAGGCCGTGGGATCGTAGAGCGCGTAGCCGACGACGTGATAGAGCGCGAAGAGCAGCATACAGACCGCATAGGCCGCGAGGCGGCTGCGGCGCCGCAGCAGCCCGAAGACGCCCGCGCGGAACATCAGCTCCTCGAGGAAGGGCGCGAGGATGACCGCGAGCGCGGTGATCGGCCCGCTCTGCTCAAAGGCCATGTCCACGACGGCGGCGTTGTTGGGGTTCTCGACCGCGCCGGAGACGAGGCTCAGCAGCGTGCTGACCGCGATATTGAACAGCAGCATCGCGCCGTAGCTCGCGGCAACCTCGAGCAGCACGCGGGGGAAGCGCTCCACGAGCCAGTCAAAGTCGCGCCGGAGGAAGCGAAGCTGCGTTCCGAGCATCCAGACCGCGCCGACGAGGTAGACCGCGACGTTGAGCGCGCTGTCGTCGAGCTGCGGGAACACGAGCAGCAGCAGCCAGGGCAGCGCGAAGACGTGTACGGGCAGCCACAGCAGCGCGCAGAGGCATTCCGCGCGGCTCTGCCGACTGGTAAACTCGGGCAGGGCGCGGGGTTTATCGGGCTTATGGTGTTCTTCCATCGTAGAATTTCATCTCTTTCAACTCAGCCCCGTCAAGGGGCTGGACCGGATCGGTTACGGCTTACGCAGAAAAGCCGGTTTTGCGCCCGTAGGGGCGACCCTTGCGGTCGCCCGCCGTCCGCCGAGCAGCAGCGGGCGGATTCCCTGTTGCGGATTCGCCCAGGATAGTGCAAAAGACAGGTTTTCCGTGCCGGGCGACCACGAGGGTCGCCCCTACGTCGAATTCCCACATTGCGCGCGTTTTCCGGACAAGAGCGCATGACCGACGTTCAGGCAGCGGGTTCAGTCATGTGCTGGACGCCGACCCCTGCACGGTACATCGGATCGTACATGCCGTGCCAGATTGGTCTATCCTTGCGCCTTTTTTTGCAGCTCGAAGAGCAGGTTCAGCGCTTCGAGCGGCGTGAGGGTGTTGAGATCGGCGGCGAGCAGCCGCTCGCGCAGCTCGTCGGCCGCCACATCGGCGAAGCTCATTTGTCCGCCCTCGTCGGCGGGGGCGGGCGGCGGGGCGAGACCCTCGGCTTCGAGCTCCTTGAGATAGGTTTTCGCCTTCTGGATCACCGCGTCGGGCAGGCCGGCGAGCTTCGCGACCTCGATGCCGTAGCTGTCGTCGGCCGCGCCGCGCACGATCTTGCGCAGGAAGACCAGCGTGCCGCCCTGCTTCTTGGCGGTGATGTTGTAGTTGCGCACGCCCGCGAGCTCGCCCTCGAGGGCGGAGAGCTCGTGATAGTGCGTGGCGAACATGGTCTTCGCGCCGAGGCGGCGCTTGTCCGCGCAGTATTCGAGCACGGCGCGGGCAATGGCCATGCCGTCGAAGGTCGAGGTGCCGCGCCCGATCTCGTCGAGGATCAGCAGGGAGTTCGCCGTCGCGTGGCGCAGGATGTTCGCCATCTCGTTCATCTCCACCATGAAGGTGGACTGCCCGGAGGCGAGATCGTCCGAGGCGCCGATGCGCGTGAACACGCGGTCGACGACGCCGACCGTCGCGCTCTTGGCCGGGACGAAGGAGCCGAGCTGCGCCATCAGCACGATCAGCGCGGTCTGGCGCATGTAGGTCGATTTACCGGCCATATTCGGCCCGGTCACGATCGCGACGCGGTCGTCCCTGTCGTTGAGGAAGGTGTCGTTCGGGACGAAGAGCACCTCCTTGAGCGTCTGTTCGACGACGGGGTGCCGCCCCTCCGTGATGCGCAGCTCCCGCGAGGCGTCGATCTCGGGCATGGCGTAGTGGTTGCGCACGGCGACCTCGGCGAGGGAGCAGAGCGCGTCGAGGCGCGCGACGGCGTCCGCCGTCGCCTGTACGCGCGCCACCTGCTCGCTCACATAGTCGCGCAGCTCGCAGAAAATCTTGTATTCCAGCTCATGGATGCGCTCGCGCGCGGTCAGCAGCGTGGTCTCGAGCTCCTTGAGCTCGGGGGTGAAGTAGCGCTCGTTCGAGACGAGGGTCTGCTTGCGGATGTAGTCCTCCGGCACCTTTTCCAGCCCCGCCGAGCGCGGCACGTCGAGATAGTAGCCGAAGACCTTGTTGTAGCCGACCTTGAGCTTCTTGATGCCCGTGCGCTCGCGCTCGCGCGCTTCGAGCGCGGCGACCATCTGCGCGCCGTTGTCGCGGACGTTTCGCAGCTTGTCCAGCTCCTCGGAGTAGCCGGGGCGCAGGAGGCCGCCCTCGCGCACGGAGAAGGGGGGCTCGTCGACGATGGCGCGGTCGAGGTGGTAGACGAGATCGGGCAGCTCGTCGAGCGCGGCGATCTCCTGCAGGGCGAGGCTGCGAAAGCCGCCGAGCAGCTCACGCAGGCGCGGCAGCAGCAGCGCGCAGTTGCAGAGCGCGCGCAGATCCTTCCCGCCCGCCGTGCCGTAGACGCAGCGGCCGACGAGCCGCTGCATATCCGAAAACTCGCGCAGCGTCAGCATCAGCTCGCCGCGCGTCACGTTGTCGCCCACGAGCTCGCCGACCGCGGCGAGGCGGCGCTTGATCGCGACGACGCTCAGAAGCGGCCGCTCGACCCAGGCGCGCAGCAGCCGCCCGCCCATCGGCGTGCTCGTCTTGTCCAGCACCCAGAGCAGCGAGCCCTTTTTCTCCCCGCTGCGCAGGGACTCGGTCAGCTCCAGGCTGCGGCGCGTCGCCCAGTCGAGCTCCATGAAGCGCCCGCCGCTGAACACGTCGAGCCGCCGGATATGGCTGAGATCGAACTTCTGCGTCTCGCGCAGATACCCGAGCAGCGCCCCCGCCGCGGAGACGGCGCGCTCGTCCAGGCCGCTCTCATCCACGTTCTGAAACCCAAACTGCGCACAGACCGCGGCCGCCGCGGAGAAGAGCTCGAAGTAGTCGGGCCCGGCTTCGAGCAGCGCGCCGAGCTTGCGGCTCAGAAATTCCCCGATCGGGCGGCAGCGCGCGGCCTCCGGGGCCAGCAGCGCCTCGCGCGGGGAAAAGCGCCCGAGCTCGTTGAGCAGGTGGCTCACAGCGTCGGCGGGATAGGCCGCGCAGCAGAATTCGCCGGTCGAGAGGTCGCAGAAGGCCACGGCCCCGCGCTCGCCGTCGAGCTGCACGGCGCAGATATAGTTCGATTTGCCCTCCTCGAGCATCGAGCTCTCGGTGACGGTGCCGGGCGTGATGATGCGGATGACCTCGCGCGAGACCAGACCCTTCGCGAGCGCCGGATCCTCTGTCTGCTCGCAGATGGCGACCTTGTAGCCCTTGGCGATCAGCCGCGCGATGTAAGCCTCCGCGCTGTGGAAGGGCACGCCGCACATCGGCACGCGCGCCTCGGGATCCTCGACGCCCCGGTCGCGCGTCGTGAGCGCGAGGTCTAGCTCCTTCGAGGCGAGCTTGGCGTCGTCGTCGAACATCTCATAGAAGTCCCCCAGCCGGAAAAAGAGCAGGCAGTCCGGGTGCTGAGCCTTGATATCCAGATATTGCCGCCGCATGGGAGTCAGTTCAGGCATGGTAGTTCTCGCTTTCTGTCGTAGATAAGAATGAAAAATAAAAATGAATATGGGTATCGGCTTTGTGCAGCAAGGGGGTTGACGGAGGCTCCCCTGCGTAAGGGGAGCTGTCAGCGAAGCTGACTGAGGGGTCGCCCGTCAACGCAAAAACCCCTCCGGCGCTGCGCGCCACCTCCCCTAACGCTGAAGCGTCAGGGGAGGCTCTGAGTGCCCCCTTTGCTGACTTAAGCCGATACGCACAAAAAAGAAAAAGTAAAAATGAAAAATTGAGGTGTGCCGCTGCGCGGCACGGATTATATCTGGCTCCTCCGCGGGGAGGAGCCAGCCGCAAAGAGGGCGGAGACGGAGTTATCATCCGTCGCGAAGCGACACCATAATTTTTCATTCTTCGTTTTTCATTTCTCCGTACAGCGCCCAGGTGTTGCTGGCAGTGATCTTCACGTCGATAAACTGCCCGATCAGGGCCGGGTCGCCGGTGAGATGCACGAGGCGGCCGCCGTTTGTGCGCGCGGAGAGGTTGCAGGGCTCGCGCCCGGTCTCGCCGTCCACGAGGACGCGGAGCGTCCGCCCCTCGTAGGCGCGGTGCTTCTCAGCGGAGATGCGGTTCGAGAGCTCCATGAGCGCGTCGAAGTGCTTTTGCTTCTCCGCGCGGGTGTAGGGGTCGGGCATCGAGGCCGCGGGGGTGCCGACGCGCTTGGAGTAGATGAAGGTGAACATCGCGTCGAAGCGCACCTCCTCGCAGAGAGAGAGCGTCTCGGCGAAGTCCTCCTCCGTCTCGCCGGGAAAGCCCACGATGATATCCGTCGTCAGCACGAGATCGGGCATATACTGCCGCGCGAGGGCGGCCAGCGCGAGGTATTTTTCGCGCGTATAGCTGCGGTTCATCGCCTTGAGGATGCGGTCGCTGCCCGACTGGACGGGCAGGTGCAGGTGATGGGCGCACTTCTCGCACTCCGCCATCGTGCGAAAGAGCTTTTCGGTCGCGTCCTTCGGGTGGCTGGTCATGAAGCGGATCAGGAAATCGCCGGGAATGTCGCTCACCATGCGCAGGAGATCGGCGAAGTCTACGGGCGTTGAGAGGTCTTTGCCGTAGGAGTTCACGTTCTGCCCGAGCAGGGTGATGTCCTTATAGCCCGCCGCGACGAGCGCGCGCGCCTCGCGCAGCACCTCCTCCGCCTCGCGCGAGCGCTCCCGCCCGCGCACATAGGGCACCACGCAATAGGTGCAGAAGTTGTTGCAGCCGTACATGATCGAAAGCCAGCCCTTGACCCCGTCCGTGCGAAGCTGCGGAATGCCCTCGGCCACCGCGCCAAGGCTCTCGTCCGTCGCAAAGACGCGCCTGTGCTTTTGCATCACGCGCTGCAAGAGCTCCGGGAAGCGCCAGAGCTCATGCGGGCCGAAGACGAGATCGACCACGGGATAGGACATTTTGAGCTTCTCGGCGATATGCTCCTGCTGCACCATGCAGCCGCAGACCGCGACGAGCTGCCCCGGATGCGCCTTTTTGGAGTGGTTGAGCGCGCCGACGTTGCCGAGTACGCGCATCTCGGCGTGCTCGCGCACGGCGCAGGTGTTCACGACGATCACATCGGCCTCAAATTCGTCCTGCGTAAAGCCGTAGCCCATCGCCGCGAGATAGCCGCGCAGCTTCTCGCTGTCGGCCTCGTTCTGCTGGCAGCCGTAGGTGTCCACCAGCGCGAGCGGGCGGCGGCCGTCGGCGGTGACGGTATCAAAAATCTCCCCGCAGATGCGCTCCTGACGGGCGATCTCCTCCGGGGCGATCACGGTGCGTTCGTATTTCATAGTGCGTTTCCTTTAACAACAGTGATATGACAAGATTTTAGCACAAAGGGTATGGAACTTTCAACAGCTTTCGTGTATAATTGATGTCGTTTCAGAGGGCTGCTCGCGCTTATCGCACACGGCGCTTGCGGGAGACGCGCCGTGTTTGGTCGGCGCGAGGCCTCACGTTGTTCGGCTCATGGTGTTTTTGACGAAGCAGAGCTCCGTCAAAAACGGATTTGATTTTGTTCCCGCCCTGCGGGGCGGGAATCCGAGGGGAGTTCCCCTCTGAACTCCCCCCCCATTTTTTTCCAATCCGTCGCGAAACGACACCATAATTTTTCATTTTTCATTTTTCATTTCCAAAGAGGTCAGCTTATGCCAGTCATCAACATCCTCTCCCCCCATGTCGCGGACATGATCGCCGCGGGCGAGGTGGTGGAGCGCCCGGCCTCCGTCGTCAAGGAGCTGATCGAGAACGCCTTTGACGCCGGGGCGCGCAACGTCACCGTGGAGATCCGCGGCGGCGGGGCGACCTATATCCGCGTGACCGACGACGGCTGCGGCATGGCCCCCGAGGACGCGGGCGTGGCCTTTCTGCGCCACGCGACCTCGAAGCTCCGCGACGAGAGCGGGCTGGAGGCCATCGAGACGATGGGCTTTCGCGGCGAGGCGCTCGCGGCGATCTCCGCCGTCTCGCACGTCGAGCTGCGGACGCGCCGCAAGGGGGACGACAGCGGCACGCTCGTCACGCTCTCGGCCGGGGACATTCAGGAGATGGGGCCGACCGGCTGCCCCGAGGGGACGACGATGCTCGTGCGCGACCTCTTCTTCAACACCCCCGCGCGCCTGAAATTCCTCAAATCCGACCGGGCCGAGGCCTCCGCCTGCGTGCAGACCGCGCTGCGCTGCGCGCTCGGGCGGCCCGAGGTCTCCGTGCGCCTCATCCGCGACGGGAAGGAGGAGTTCTTCTCCCCCGGCGACGGGCGGCAGGACTCCTGCGTCTACACCCTGCTCGGGCGCGAGCTCGCGGCGACGCTGCTACCCTGCAAGGCCGCCGACGGGGGTCTGCGCGTCTCGGGCTTCGTGTCCTCCCCCTCCGCCGGACGCGGGAACCGCGCCTCGCAGTTCTTTTTCTGCAACGGCCGCGTCATCCGCTCGGCGCTTTTGCAGGCCGCGCTGGAGCAGGCGTATAAGAATACGCTGCTCTCCGGGCGCTTCCCGGCCTGCGCGCTGTATCTGGAGCTGGGCTTCGGCAGCGTCGATGTGAACGTCCACCCCGCGAAGACCGAGGTCAAGTTCTCCGGCGAGAAGCAGGTCTTCGACCTCGTGTACAGCGCCGTGCGCCTCGCGCTCGAGGGCGAGGATCGCGGCGCGGAGATCCGGCCCTCCCCCGCGACGCGCAAGCTCATCGAGCCGCGCGCGGATTTCTACCGCAGCATGAGCGCCGAGAGCTTCCGTGCGGGCGGCTATGGCGTGCCGAAGGCTCCGAGGGGCGCGGAGAGCGCCGCCTTCGAGTCCGGCGCGGCGCTGCGCGCCCCGTCCTTCGCCGAGCAGACGCGCCTCGACCTCACGCCAACGCGAAAGGCGGCGCCGCTTCCGGCAAAAAGTGCGGGATCTTCTCCGGTTTTACCAAGATTTTCACCTGAATCTGTGGAAAACTCTGTTCAAACTGTGGAAAACCTACAGGAGGAGGACGCGCTGCCGCCCTACCGTCTGCTCGGCGAGGCGATGAAGACCTATCTGCTCGTCGAGAGCGGCGATACCCTGCTGCTGATCGACAAGCACGCCGCGCACGAGCGCATGAATTTCGACCGCCTCAAGGCGCGGCAGGGCGCCGTCATGGCGCAGAGCCTGCTCACGCCGATCCCGCTGCGCCTCACGCCCGGCGACGCGGAGGCGCTCGAACAGCACGCCGCGCTGCTTCAGGAGCTCGGCTTTGAGATCGACGCCGTCGGCGAGGGCGACTGGCTCATTCGCGCCGTGCCCGCCGACATCCTGAGCGGCGACGCCCTCGCCGCCGTGGAGGAGATCCTGGAAAAGCTGCGCGCGGGCAAGACGCCCGATGCGCAGAGCGCGCGGGACGAGATCCTGCACACCGTGGCCTGCAAGGCCGCGATCAAGGCCGGCTGGGACACCGGCGAGGCGGAACAGCGCCGCGTCGCCGAGGCCGTGCTCTCCGGGAAGGTCAAATACTGCCCGCACGGGCGGCCGGTCTCCGTGGCGCTGAGCCGCCGGGAGCTGGACAGGATGTTCAAACGTATCGTATGAAGCGCGTCGTTGTGATCGCCGGGCCGACCGCGACCGGCAAGACCCGCCTCGGCGTCGAGCTCGCGAGGCGCTGCGGCGGCGAGATCGTCTCTGCGGATTCCATGCAGCTCTACCGCGGCATGGATATCGGCACCGCGAAGGCCACCGCCGCCGAGCGCGCCGAGGCTGTCCACCACATGCTGGACGTCTGCGAGCCCTCGGAGGACTACTCCGTCTCCCGCTACGTCGAGGAGGCCGGGGCGGTCTGCGACCGGCTGCTTGAAGAGGGCAAAACGCCCATTCTCGTCGGCGGCACCGGGCTCTATATCGACTCCCTGCTCTCCGGGCGCGATTTCGCCGGCCGGCAGGAGGGCGACGAGGGGCTGCGCCGCGCGCTCGAGGCGGACTATGAGCGCCTCGGCGGCGAGGCGCTGCGCGAGCGGCTGCGGGCGGTCGACCCGGAGCGCGCCGAAAAGCTCCACCCCGGCGACAGGCGGCGGCTCGTGCGCGCGCTCGAGGTCTATCTGCTCACGGGCAGGACCATCACCGAGCACGACGCCGAGACCCGCGCGCGCCCGCCGCGCTACGAATCGCTCCGCTATGTGCTGAATTACGCCTCGCGCGAGNNCAGCCGCCGCTACGCCAAGCGCCAGCTCACCTGGTTTAAGCGCGACAAAGGCGCGCGCTGGATCGTCTGGGACGCCGAGCCCGACTTTGACGCCGCGGCGGAGCGGATATTGAAAGATATGGCGTAGGGGAGGGGCTTGCCCCTCCCGCGGACACGGCGCGAAGACGGCGGGCGACCGCGAGGGTCGCCCCTACGGGAAACAATTCGGCCCGCGGCGGTTTCGACTTTGTTTTCTCCCTTCTCCGGGTATCATAGACCTGCTGCCTCCGGGCAGACATCTGAGATACAAGGAGAACAGACACATGCAGAGAACGCAAAACCTTCAGGACGCCTTTCTGAACCAGGCCCGGCGCGAACGGCTGACCGTCACCATGTTTTTGATGAACGGCTTCCAGCTCCACGGCGTCGTCAAGGGCTTCGACGGCTTCACCGTCGTGCTCGATTCCGAGGGCAAGCAGCAGCTCATCTACAAGCACGCGATCTCCACCATCGTACCTCCGCGCCCGCTGAGCCTTGAGGCCGTCGATACATAAGCGCGCCGACGGGCTGTTTCTGCGCTGCGCGGCGGGGCTGCTGTTTCTGGCAGTCTGCGCCTGGTGCGGAGCCGGGCTGTCCGCCCGGCTTCGCCCGCGCGCGGCGGAGACCTTCGCGCAGGCGGAGGCGCCCGGCGGCGCGCTGCGCGTTTCGGGGCTCTGCCTGCGCGACGAGGAGGCGCTGTGTCTGCCCGCCTCGGCCGTGCTGCTGGTCGCCGACGGCGAGCGCGCCGCCAAAAACGCGCCGCTCGCGCGCCTTGTTGACGGCGGCGCGGTCACGGCGCGGGAAAGCGCCCTGTTTTACGCCGATTCCGACGGCCTGGAGAGCCTGAACGCCGCCGCTCTCTCGCCGCTTACCCCCTCCGCGCTGCGCGCGCTGGAGGATACCGCCGCCGCGCCGAGCCCCGAGGGGCCGCGCGGGCGGCTGGTCTATGACAACGTCTGGTATTTCGCGGCGCGCGCGCCGTCCGACGCGGCGCCGTGGGAGCCGGGGAGCTGCCGGCTGCGCTTCGCGGGCTTCTCCGAATGGCTGCCCGCGCGGCTTCTCGCCGTCGGCGAGAGCGAGGACGGCGAGACGGCGCTGCTGTTTCGCCTCAGCCGCGGGGGAGAGTACCTGCGATTGCGGGAGACAGACGCTGAACTGTGGTTCCCGTGAAGTAAACGATGATTCAATACGGCGAGAGCGAATGTCGAACTAATTTTTGTCAGATCGAGGCACAAAAACGCAGGAATACTTTGTGTATTTCAAGCTTTTGTAACGAAGAGCTGACACAAATTTGCCAACAGGCGCCGAAAGAGTATGAATCAGCGTTTACTAAAGGGGAGAGGAAAAAGCCGCAGCCAGACCGTAGGGGAGGGGCTTGCCCCTCCCGTGGACATGGTGCAAAGACGGCGGGAGGGGCAAGCCCCTCCCCTACGGGCATGAACAGACATTACACAGAGAGAGGGGAAACCCATGACAATCACCGAAAATGTCGCGCTGGTGCGGGCGCGGATCGCCGAGGCCGCGCTTGCGGCGGGGCGCGAGGCGAAGGATGTGCGCCTTGTCGCGGCGACGAAGATGAACGACGCCGCGCGCGTGCGCGAGGCCATCGCCGCGGGCGTCGAGGTCTGCGGCGAGAACCGCGTGCAGGAGCTGCTCGAAAAGCAGGCGCAGGGAGCTTACGAGGGGGCGGAGCTGCATTTCATCGGGCATTTGCAGAAGAACAAGGTAAAGCAGCTCGTCGGCCGCGTTTCACTGATCCACTCGGTCGACAGCCTCGAGCTGCTCGCCGCGATCAGCCGCGAGGCGGAAAAACGCGGTCTCCGGCAGGATGTGCTGCTGGAGGTCAACATCGGCGCGGAGGCGTCGAAATCCGGCTTCGCGCCCGAGCAAATCCCCGCCGCGCTGGAAAAAGCGGGCGAATTTGGGGGGATTTGGGTGCGCGGACTCATGGCGATCCCCCCGATCTGCGAGTCCCCGGAAGAAAATCGCCCATTTTTTCGTCGGATGCAACAGCTTTTTGTTGACAATGAGCGAAAAAGATACGATAATGTATCTATGGATTTTTTGTCTATGGGGATGTCCGGCGATTTTACGGAGGCGGTCGCCTGCGGCGCGACTCTCGTGCGCGTGGGCACGGCCATTTTCGGCCCCAGGGACTATACAGGGAGGAAGGAAGGCTGAGCGCCTCCCCTCCCGTCCGATCACGCACTTGGAGGCAGAGCCATGGGCTTAATTGACGAGCTGCGCAAGCTGACCCAGCCGTATGACCAGTATGACGACAACGACGAGAGCGCCTATAAACCCGCCTCCGAGGGCGGTCTGCGCGACAAGCCGGTGAGCGCGGAGCAGCAGAACTACGAGAGCAGCTTCGGCCCGTCCGGCGCGCCGGAGCCCGCCGCGCCCGCGGCGAAGAGCGCGCCGCAGAAAACGCCCGGCGAAGGCGGCGGTCTGTTCGGCGCCCGGAAGAACGCCGCGCCGAAGCCGCAGCGCGAGCGCACGGTGAGCTTCGAGGGCAGCGACCAGCGCGTCGTGCTCTTCAATCCCCGCGATTTCAACGAGGCCGGGGAGCTGGCCGGTTTCCTCCGGGACGGCCGGCAGGTGCTGCTGACGCTGGAGAACGTGCCGACGGATTTCGCGCGGCGTCTGCTGGACTTTATGTCCGGGATCGCCTTCGCGCTCGACGCCGACCCGACGCCCGTCTCCGCCAAGACCTACTTTGTCGCCAGGAAGGACATGGGCATGTTCCGGCCGGGCGAGCAGAAGGAGCAGCCGCTCAACGAGGGCGAGAGCTTCTGAGGGCCTGTATATTGCCTGTATATTGATAGAAAATATAGAAAACACAGAGAAAGAACTCTGGTGAAAGGTGGAACTTTGAAATGATTACTGCGCAGGAAATCCGTGAGAAGGCCTTCGAGCACAGCCGCAACGGCTACGAGGTGAACGCGGTGGACGAGTATCTGGAGGCGCTGGCCGACGAGATCGGCAACGCCCAGAAGGAGAACGCCGTCCTCAAGAGCAAGATGAAGGTGCTGGTCGACAAGATCGAGGAGTACCGCAGCAACGAGAACGCGCTGAACATGGCGATCCTGTCCGCGCAGAAGCTCGCCGTCCAGATCGAGACCGAGGCGCGCGAGCGCGCCAGAGCCACGGTCGCCGAGGCCGAGGAGAAGGCCCGCGCCGTGCTCGGCTCCATCGACGAGGAGCGCATTTCCCACGAGAGGAGCCTGGCCGACGCCAAGAGCGCGAAGGAGCGCTTCCTCGCCGAGACCAAGAAGATGCTCGAGGATCAGCTCGCGCAGTTCGCCGCGATCGAGACCGCCAAGCCCGTGCGCCCCGCCGCCCGTCCGGTCGAGAAGGCCGCCCCGGTCGAAGCGCCCGCCGCCGCGGAGGAAGCGCCCTTCGAGCTGGACTTCTCCGCCTTCGAGGAGAAGAAGGCTCCCGCCAAGCTCGAGAGCACCCAGACCTTCAAGGTCTGAGGACTTGCTGAGGCTATCGTGCCATCCCGACGTGGCGCGCGACAGCGCGCCACGTCCTTTCAGCATTTTTATTTAGTAGGAGAAACATATGTCTAAGGATTACAACGCCACCCTGAATCTGCCGAAAACCGAGTTCCCCATGCGCGCGGGTCTGCCCAAGCGCGAGCCGGATATGCTCCGGCGCTGGGAGGAGCTGGACGTCTATCACGAGCACCTCAAGAAGAGCGAGGGGCTGCCCCTCTTCAACCTCCACGACGGCCCTCCCTTCTCCAACGGCAACATCCACATGGGCCACGCGCTCAACAAGGCGCTCAAGGACTTCATCAACCGCAGCTACATGATGCGCGGCTATCATGTCCCCTACATCCCCGGCTGGGACAATCACGGTATGCCCATCGAGTCGGCCATCATCAAGGAGCAGAAGCTCAACCGCAAGGCGATGAGCGTGGCGGACTTCCGCTCCGCCTGCGAGGCCTACGCCAACAAGTATATCGACAAGCAGCGCGAGGGCTTCAAGCGCCTCGGCGTCCTCGGCGACTGGGAGCACCCCTACACCACGATGAACAAGGGCTTCGAGGCCGACGAGGTGCGCATCTTCGGCAAGATGTACCGCAACGGCCACATCTACAAGGGCCTCAAGCCCGTCTACTGGTGCGCCCACGACGAGACCGCCCTCGCCGAGGCCGAGATCGAGTATCAGGACGACCCGGTCACCACCGTCTACGTCAAGTTCCCGATGCACGACGACAAGGGCAAGCTGAGCCACCTCGACAAGTCGAAGCTCTTCTTCCTGATCTGGACGACCACGACCTGGACCCTGCCCGGCAACCTCGGCATCACCCTCTCCCCCGGCGACAGCTACGCCATCGTCAAGGTGCCGAACGGCGAGATGTACATCATGGCCGAGGCGCTGATCCACGCCGTCATGAAGGCCGGCAACGTCGAGAGCTGGGAGATCGTGGAGACCCACGAGGGCAGCTTCTTCGAGTACATGCTGGCCGACCACCCCTTCCTGCCCAAGACGAGCCTGCTGATGCTGGCCGACTACGTCACGATGGACTCCGGCACCGGCTGCGTCCACACCGCGCCCGGCTTCGGCGCGGACGACTATAAGACCTGCCTGCGCTACGGCATGGAGATGGTCGTGCCCGTGGACGATCAGGGCCGCCACACCGAGTACGCCGGCAAGTACGCCGGGCTCGGCACCGAGGAATCCAACCCGATCATCCTCGCGGACATGCGCGAGAGCGGGATGCTCTTCGCCTCCGAGAACATCGTCCACAGCTATCCGCACTGCTGGCGCTGCAAGAAGCCCATCATCTTCCGCGCGACGCCCCAGTGGTTCTGCTCGGTCGACTCCTTCAAGGACGAGGCCATCGAGGCCTGCGAGCATGTGCGCTGGCTCCCCGTCTGGGGCAAGGAGCGCATCGGCGCGATGATCCGCGAGCGCAGCGACTGGTGCATCTCCCGTCAGCGCCGCTGGGGTCTGCCGATCCCCGTGGTCTACTGCGACGAGTGCAAGAAGCCCGTCTGCACCGAGGAGAGCATCGAGTCCATCGCCTCCGTCTTCGAGGAAAAGGGCAGCAACACCTGGTTCGACCTCGACGCGAAGGAGCTGCTGCCCGAGGGCTTTGTCTGCCCGCACTGCGGCGGCAAAAGCTTCACCAAGGAGACCGACACCCTCGACGGCTGGTTCGACTCCGGCTCCACCCACTACGCCGCCATGAAGCGCAACCAGGGCTACTGGCCCGCCACGATGTACATCGAGGGCGGCGACCAGTACCGCGGCTGGTTCCAGAGCTCGCTCCTCGTGGCCGTCGGCGCGCTCGGCCAGGGCGCCCCGTACAAGGAATGCCTGACCCACGGCTGGACGGTGGACGGCGAGGGCAAGGCCATGCACAAGTCCCTCGGCAACGGCGTGGATCCGGACGAGCTCTTCAAGGAGTTCGGCGCCGACCTCGTGCGCCTCTGGGCCGGCTCCGCGGACTACCATGTGGATGTGAGGTGCTCGAAGGAGATCTTCAAGCAGCTCAGCCAGAACTATCTCAAGTTCCGCAACACCGCGCGCTACTGCCTCGGCAACCTGGACGGCTTTGACCCGAACGCCCTCGTCGCGCCCGAGGATATGCTCGAGCTCGACCGCTGGGCGATCACCAAGCTCAACGAGCTGATCGAAGCGTGCGCCGCGGCCTATGACGACTATGAGTTCCACGTCGTCTCGCATCTCATCAACGACTTCTGCGTCGTGGAGCTCTCGAGCTTCTACCTCGACATCATCAAGGATCGCCTCTACTGCGAGGAGCGCGACGGCCTCAAGCGCCGCAGCGCCCAGACCGCGCTGTACCTGATCCTCGACACCATGACCCGTCTCTTCGCGCCGATCCTCGCCTTCACCTGCGACGAGATCTGGCAGGCCATGCCCCACCGCGCGGAGGACGACACGCGCAACGTCGTGCTCAACAGCATGAACGCGCCCTTCGCCGCCTACGCGCTCGACGATGCGCGGATGGCGCTCTGGGACAAGCGCATCAAGCTGCGCGACGACGTGAACGCCGTGCTGGAGCAGGCGCGCGCCGCCAAGCGCATCGGCAAGCCCCTGGAGGCCGCCGTCGCGCTGATCCCGACCAACGCCGACGCCCGCGCCGCGCTCGAGGGCGAGGACACGATCAAGCTCGAGGAGCTGTTCATCGTCTCCTCCTGCTGGCTCGCCGACGAAGCGCCCGCCGATTTGGCCGCGAGCGGCGAGAGCGCGTCCGTCCCCGGCCTGACGCTCGCCGTCAGCGAGGCGCCGGGCGTCAAGTGCCCGCGCTGCTGGAAGCATTCCACCCGCGCCGATGCGGAGACCGGGCTCTGCCCGCGCTGCGCCGAGGTCGTATCCCGGCTGTAACCGATAAAGAGACTTCGCGCCGCGCGCTGTCGCGGCAGAGAGGAGAACGCTATGCTGTATGCCATTTTTGCTGTACTGGTCATCATTCTCGACCAGGGTGTCAAATACTGGGTGAGCGGACATGTGGCGCTGAACGTGCAGACTGTCCCCTTCATTCCGGATATTCTGAGCATCGTCAACGTCCGGAACGACGGCGCCGCCTTCAGCTTCCTCGCCGGCAGCAACGCCAGGATGTATTTCATCATCCTGACCGGCGTGTTCACGCTGGCGGTCATCGTGATGCTGGCCACGAAGTTCATCTCCGGGCCCCTGGCCCGCTGGAGCATCGTGCTGGTGACGGCCGGCGGCCTCTCCAACTGCATCGACCGCGTGATCTACGGCTATGTGCAGGACATGTTCAAGTGCGAGTTCGTGAACTTCCCCGTCTTCAACGTGGCGGATGTGTTCATCACGGTCTTCGCGCTGCTGTTCGTGCTGGCCATCCTCTTCGGGCGCGATCACCGCAAGGATGATTACGACTTCGACGAGGAATACGGCCAGGACGACGAGGAGGACGAGGAAGAGGAGGAAGAGCCTCCCCGCCGCGCCCGCAAGGAGAAGAAGCAGCGCCGCAGCCGCCGCGCCGCGAAGGAAGAGGAAGAGGACGAGGACGACGAAGACGAGGAGGAGGACGAGGACGAGGACGAAGAGGAAGACGAGCGTCCCGCCCGCCGCCGCGGTCTCTTCGGCGGCCGCAGAGCCTCCCGCTATGACGAGGAGGACGAGGAGGACGAGGACGAAGACGAGGACGAGGAGGACGACGAGGACGAGTATGTGAAGCCCGCGCCGCGCCGCCGCGCCCGCGAGGAAGCGCCCGAGCGCCGCAAGCGCCAGTCCAAGTACGCCGCCGAATTCGAGAAGGCCAAGGCGCGCAAGCAGGCCAACGCCGCCCCGCAGAGCGAGGAGGCGCCCGCGGCCGAGCCCAGGCGCTATGAGCCCGAGGCCAGGCGCTATGAGCCCGAGGCCAGGCGCTACGAGCCCGAGGCGCGCAGCGACGGCTTCCGGCTTCCCGCCCAAGAGGTCGACCCGAGCCGTCTGGAAGCCCGTCCCGCCGCGGCTCCCGCCCGGCAGAGCGAGGCGCCGAGAGCATACGCGGACATCGCGCCCGCGAAGCCGAGCGCCCCGGCGGAGGACGATTTCGATCTCGAATCCATTCTGGCGGAGTTCAAATAAGAAATATGGATGATCTGACAAGGATCGTCACAGCGAGGGAGAGCGGCGAGAGGATCGACGCTCTCCTTGCGCGTGAAGTGCCGGAGCTGACGCGCAGCGCAGCGCAGCAGCTTTTGGAGCGCGGGCTGGTCACGCGCGGCGGCGCGCCGGTGAAGAAGAACTACCGCCCGCGCGCGGGGGAGGTCTTTTCGCTGACCCTGCCCCCGGCGGCGGACACGCCGCTCACGGCGCAGGACATTCCGCTGGACGTCGTCTTCGAGGACGGGGACGTGATCGTGGTCAACAAGCCGCGCGGCCTCGTCGTGCACCCCGCGCCGGGGCACCCGGACGGCACGCTCGTGAACGCCCTGCTGCATCACTGCGGGGACTCGCTCTCCGGCGTCGGCGGCGAGAAGCGCCCCGGCATCGTCCACCGCATCGACAAGGACACCTCGGGGCTGCTGATCGTCGCGAAGAACGACTTTGCCCATCAGGCGCTCGCGGCGCAGCTCGCCGACCGCAGCCTCTCGCGCGTCTATGAGGCCGTCGCGCGCGGCGGCTTCCGCGAGGACAGCGGCACGGTCGACCGCCCGATCGGCCGGCACCCGACGGATCGCAAGCGCATGGCCGTCACCGAGAGCAACAGCCGCCCCGCCGTGACGCACTGGCGCGTGCTCGAACGCTACCGGGGCTATACGCGGCTCGAATGCCGCCTTGAGACCGGGCGCACCCACCAGATCCGCGTCCACATGGCGAGCATCGGCCACCCGCTGCTCGGGGACTACACCTACGGCGCGCCCTCGCCCGACAAGGGGCTGGAGGGCCAGTGCCTCCACGCGCGGGAGCTGAAATTCATCCACCCCCGCACGGGCGAGGCGATCCGCCTCACATCCGAGCTGCCCGCGTACTTCCGCGAGGTGCTGGAAAAGCTCGGCTCGCCCATTGAATAGGAAAACGCCATGCCGTCTGTCATTCTGAGGAGCGCCAGCGACGAAGAATCTTTTAATCCTTCACTTCGCTGCGCTTCGTTCAGGATGACAAGCGAAATACCATG